>Ga0192242_10051_pt1 | contig 58148 bp, 40 predicted proteins | sample Koala_Koa27_J3_FD_131235 | JGI IMG/M metagenome (GOLD analysis project Ga0192242, IMG submission 131235) | Enriched cells from koala feces incubated with labeled cellulose particles, San Francisco Zoo, California, United States - Koala_Koa2-7_J3 ...
CTGACTGATTATCATGTGTCCATACATCTGCGGCGCTGGTAGGCATATTGTAACCACGGTACATGTTTACAATACCTGTCATACCACCCGAACCGGTCAACCATAGATCTTTATAAGAACCGGTATTCAATACATTGAATTGTCCGTAGAAATAGATATTGAAATCAAAGTTTTTATAGCGGAAAGTATTGTTGAAGCCTATCAGGTAACCCGGGTCTTCGCTACCATAAATCACCTTGTCGGCATCATCCAACTTGCCATCAGGTTTTCCTGATTTCAAAGGAATGCCATGTTTGCCTACCTTTATAGAACCGTCTTCATTATATACATACCCGTCTATATCTTTAATCTTCACCTGTCCCGGCAATGCGCCCGGCATCCAAGCTACACTTTCTCCGGCTTGAATCAAACCATCGGACAGATAACCGTATTTATAGCGGATCGGTGCGTTATATTGTGAATAAGCGGCAGGTTTCCAGCTATCGTCGCGGGTATTCCATTTATCCCGGTAGAATGAGAAAGTGAAGTCGGTATTCCAGCTAAAGTTCTTAGAGCTGAAGTTGGTAGTATTGATAGTCAATTCAAAACCTTGGCTCTGGGTCTTGCCAATATTTGCTGCAATCTTTTCAGCCTCATTGAAGGTCAGCAAAGAACGCTCGCTCAACAGGTCTGAAACAATTTTATGGAAGTACTCGGCAGTTACATTCACACGATTATTGAAGAAGCCCAGGTCAACACCGATATTCCATTCTGTGGTTGTTTCCCATTTCAAATTAGGATTACCCATCTGGCTCAGATATACACCTACGGATTCGGTTCCTCCGAATTCATTGTTATTACCTGTCTTGTAATAGCTGATTGCACGGTTACCAATGTTAGAGTTACCGGTTTGTCCGTAGCTTACGCGGAGTTTACCATTAGAGAGTACAGAGGTCAACGGTTTCACAAATTCTTCTTCTGTAAATCTCCATCCCAAAGCAACTGAAGGGAAGTAACCCCAGCGGTTGTTCTTGGCAAAGTTGGAAGCACCATCGGCACGCATTGTTGCTGTCAATAAGTAACGGTCTTTGTATGAATAGTTTATACGACCGAAGAAAGAAGCCATTTCATCTTTAGAAGCAGAAGAACCTACAGACGGTTTGGGGTAAGAACCTGCTCCCAAGTTATTATATAAGAATCCATCAATAAGGAACTGGCTATTGCCACCTGATAAAGATTCATCTGTAAAGCGTTGGAATGAGTAACCTACCAAAGCGCTGAAGTTATGATCTCCCAGTCTCTTGGTATAGTTAGCGGTAAGTTCCATCAAATAGTCTGACTTGTCATATTGGGCAATATCTGCCTGGCCACCTTTCTTCTGGCCATACAGTGTTGTTTTTGGCATATAGACACTGCGTTTCTGATAGTTGCGGTCTATACCGAAGTTAGCTTTCAGCGTTAAATCCTGAATGGGTTTAACTTCAACAAAGGCAGTAGCCAATAATCTTTCTTTGACCGTTTTATCGGTAATTTCCAATAGTGATACCGGATTGGGCAAGAAGGCAGCTTGTGAGTTCAGCATATAATCGCCATTCTCATCTCTGATAGGCAATAGCGGGTTGAATTGAGCTGCTGCCACCATGATGCTTGCGTTCTCATTCTGTCCTGAACCCAAAGGAATATTATTCGTTTGATTTCTGGATAAAGTCATGTTAACGCCAATATTGACGTATTGGCTTACTTTCTGTTCCAGGTTGATACGTCCGGTATAGCGTTCCATATCATTAGTCTTCACTACACCATTCTGTTTGAAGAAGTTACCTGATACCAAATATTTTGTCATATCGGTACCACCGGTTACAGAAACATTGTGCTGAGTCTGGAAGCCTGTGCGGGTGATTTCATCAAACCAGTCAGTGTTATTGGCAGGTGCATTGATTTGGGTATCTGTATAATAAGGTTTGTAGGCTGATGACGCTTCACCTTCGCTCTTGCCGCCATATACTCCGATGCCATTTGATCTCATCCATTCTTCTTTGGCATATCGGTTGGACTGTAGTATAAAGTCTTGAGCGCTCAACATATCATAATCACCGGCTAAAGTTTGTACTGTGGCTGTTCCCGAATAAGTTACTTTAGGAGCACCGGTTTTGCCTTTCTTGGTAGTGATGATAATCACACCATTACCTGCGCGTGCTCCATAAATAGCTGTAGAACTTGCATCTTTTAATACCTCAATGGATTCAATATCATTAGGGTTGATAGAAGCAAGAATATTATCTGAACTACCTGCATCATATTTACCGGTCTTCATCTTTTCAGGATCTGTGGGGCTTACCGGGAATCCGTCAATAATTACCAACGGATCATTACCTGCTTTTACAGAAGCGGCACCACGGATACGGAAGTTGGAACCACTACCCGGCTGTGCACTGACCATATTTACTTGCAGACCGGCTGCTTTACCTGCCAAAGCGTGGCTGATAGTAGAGACAGTACCCACGGGAGCATCATCCATTTTCACGGAAGCAACTGCACCGGTCAAGTCCTTTTTCTTCATTGTACCATAGCCTACCACCACTACTTCATCCAACACTTCAGTGTCTTCATTCAGTTTGATGGTGAGCAGTTTTCCGGCTTGCGGTCTCAGTGTTTGAGTCTTATATCCGATATAAGAGATTTCAATTTCCGCTTTATCCGAGCTGACAGAGAGTGTAAAGTTACCGTCCATATCTGTAACGATACCATTAGTTGTACCTTTTTCCAGTACAGTCGCTCCGATAATAGGTTCGCCGCTTGCGTCAAGCACTCTACCGGTTACTTTTACCTGAGTTTGTTGAACAGCATTTTGTCCTTCCGTAGAAAGAATGATTTTCTTGTCAAGGACCGAATAAGTAACATTGGTACCGGCAAAAACTTTTTCCAGCACTTCGAACACATTTCCTTGATTAGCGGATACGGATACGCGGCGGTTCAAGTCCACGTGTTTATTGTTGAAAAAGAAATCAAAGCCTGTTTTCGCCTTAATCTGCTTTAATACTGTTTCAACTGTTTGATTGCTGGCATCAATACTTATTTTTGTCTTTTGCGCATACGTGTCTGCTGCATAAGTCAAGCTCAATGAGCAGGCTAGAAATAAAACACATAGTCTCATAAACAACGGGATTTTGTTAAAGGATAGCCATAACGACTTTATCATCCAAAATAATTGGATGCTAAAAGGATTTTGCATAATTTTGTAAAGACTGAGGTTAATAAAAAAGTTATCTTAGCTTGTCGCCAAACAAGCGTTAAAAAAGATCTCATTTTTTTCATGCGAAGTTGAGCCAACATCTTCGCATGTTTTTTTTGTTTTAAGGTGCACGTTTCTGTTTCATAATATTATTCTAAGGTTTAACATAAGGGTATCTAATATATTTCTATTCTTTGCTTTTCATCCGTAATTTCCTTACTATCCAGATAACGCCAATTAATTTTGGATGAGATTTTAAAGAATTCCAGGATACGTTCCAATCGCTGGGTGGTAAAGGAGCCTGTAAAAGCATATTCTTTTAAGTTCTTGTTCTTTACAACAAATTCCACATTATATCTTTTACCCAGCATGTGGAGTATGTCTTTCATGGATGTGTTATTGAAAACAATCTTACCTTCTTTCCAGGCAATCTCCGATTCACACGAGGTTTCATATACATTGGCCTCTCCTGTTGTGGGAGTATATACAAGTTTATGATTAGGACTCAGGTTTATTTTCTTTGTGATTCCTGCCTTATCTTCAAAAAGGAAACCTATTTTTCCATTGACTAAGGTTGCGGATACTTAATTATCCTTTGCATAGGCTTCTACATTGAAACTGGTTCCATATACTTCTATTTGGGAATGATGCAATGTGGAAATGATAAAACGTTTGTTTACATCTTTGGTTACGTCAAAAAAAGCTTCTCCAACCAGTTCCACACTGCGGCTGTCTCCATTAAATGAAGATGGATAGCGCAGGGAAGATTCTGAATTCAGATGCACAACGGTGCTATCAGGCAACACAACGGAAGTTGTCATTCCCGGATTTGTCTTTATTTCAAGCATCTGTGCTATTTCTTTATACTCATCTTTGCTCATATACATCAACAAAATACCAATTAAAAGTGGGATGGACATCACCGCAGCTATTCGTTGTGTCCATTCCCACCCGGAGATTTTCTTCCTGTTTACTTTGCCTTTTACCTTTTTCAATGCTTTTTCCGTATTGACGCTTTGCATCACATGCAACGTGTCGGCAGCCAGATAAAGTGCGTGAGTTTGATCTATAATCTTTAGATTGGCTTCATCCTCCTTTATCCATTCTTCTACCAATAATGATTCTTCCTCTGTTGTCATTCCCTCACAGAAACGAGGCAGCAGATTCTCTATATCGTTATATTTATTATCTTCTTTTGTCATTTTCGGGCTCATTTATAATTAAGACAAGAGCCGGGAAAAGATTCCTAAACAAAAAATGATTTTTTTTTCGAAAAAGTGATTTTAATCATGGAATAACGTCTTAAAAACTTATCTTTGCAGTATATAACTTCAAATAAATGTGATGAAAACAGACAGGAACATTGAGGATATGGCTTTATTAAAAGCTCTCCAGGAGGGAGAGCAAAAGGCTTTTGACTGTCTGTTTAGAAAATACTATCCCATGTTATGTGCTTATGCGCATCGGTTTGTCGATTTGGAAGATGCAGAAGAAATCGTTCAGGAAATAATGCTTTGGATGTGGGAAAAGCGGGAAGAATTAGTGATTGAATCTTCTTTGAATCAATACCTTTTTAAAATGACTTATCATAGGGCGCTGAATTTGATAACTAAAAAAGAAGTTGTGAATCGTGCCGAAGCGATGTTTTATACCAAGTATCAAGAACTTCCGGAAGATATAAACTATTATCAGATAGCTGAACTGACAAAAAGGATTGAAGAAGCTGTAAGTTCATTACCGGCATCTTACCGGGCAGCGTTTGTTATGCACCGTTTTAAAGGGATGAGTTATAAGGATATAGCAGAGATATTGGATGTTTCTCCCAAAACTATAGATTATCGTATTCAGCAAGCTTTAAAATTGTTGAGAGTACATTTGAAAGATTATTTGCCATTGATCCATCTTCTGTTTATATCAAAAATGGTGGGATAGCCTTAGTCTATCCTTCAAAGAATGTGATTTCATTTGCTAAATTCTTTATTTATCTGGGGTAACTTGTATAAGCTGTTTCATCTATTGTGCTATTTCCACTTCTCAAAGCAGTTAAATTCTTATCGGATTATGTCCTGCTAAGGAATGCCATGAAACTTTTTTTGTTTTCTATCTAATAGATAATCAGTATGTTATCAGCATATCCTCTCAGGAATAGAAAAAAAAGTATTCTTTTCTTGTCAGTATTTTGAAGACCGACTGACTAACTAGTCAAAAGAAGTAAAACCAATAGATTATAAACCCAAATAAAAATGAATATGAAATCAATTATTAATTGCATTACTAACGCATTACCTCCACTTTCACGTATAGGATATTACATCTCGCTTTTAGGCATTGTTGTGATTATGTTATGGATCGGCTTCTTCAAATTTACTCCCACCGAAGCCGCCGGTATCAAGCCTTTAGTAGAAAACCATTTCCTGTTATTCTGGTTATATAATGTGATGGATGTGCAGCAGGTTTCCAATCTTTTTGGAGTCATTGAGATTATCACAGGATTACTGTTGCTTTTCAGCTTGAAGTATGATGTGTTAAGACCATTTGCCGGTCTTTGTTTGATAGCGACATTTCTTATAACATTCAGTTTTCTTTTCACTACTCCCGGCATGTGGAATGTGGTGGATGGAGTATTAACCACTAACTTTATGATACTGAAAGATATTCCGATGTTGGGATTGGGATTTATGTATCTTACTCCCTCACCCTATAAACTAGTAAAGTCCTGATTCTATGACCAAAAGCAGGAACTTATCCCTTTATTTAAATTAAAAACGAGAGAACATATGAAGAATCTAATTGTAATTATCACATTGTTGTTGGCAAGCGGAATAGCAACCGCACAAAAGCCAATGAGTAACCAACCTTCTAAAATGACAAAGATGAATACTGAAAGTGAAATCTATTTTGCCGGAGGATGTTTCTGGGGAACAGAACATTTTATGAAACAAATTAATGGCGTTACTGCTACCCAAGTGGGGTATGCCAATGGAACAATGAGTATCAAGAACCCCACTTATGAGCAGGTTTGCAAGGACAATACCGGGTTTGCCGAAACTGTCAAGGTAAACTATAATCCGCAACAAGTCGATTTAAAGTTATTAATCGAATTATACTTTAAAACCATAGACCCGACAAGTCTCAATAAACAAGGTAACGACCGCGGTTCGCAATATCGTACTGGAATTTATTATACGAATGCTGCCGATCTGCCTATGATAAAAGAAACTGTAGCAACCTTGGCTAAAAAGTATTTAAAGCCGATTGTGGTCGAAGTAAAGCCGTTAAGTAATTTCTATGAGGCAGAAGACTATCATCAGGATTATCTAGGCAAGCACCCGAATGGTTATTGCCACATTAGCCCGGATTTATTCGACTTTGCCCGAAAAGCAAATAGGAAGAAAGCCACTGATGAAACTATGTCCATGCCCGAAATGAAGTACCAAAAGCCGGATGATATGACACTGCGTTCCAAACTGACTGCCGAACAGTATGCAGTGACCCAAAAGAATGCTACGGAAAGAGCATTTAAAAATGAATATTGGAATGAAAAACGCGAAGGTATTTATGTAGACATCACTACCGGAGAACCCTTATTCATCTCCACAGACAAATTTGATTCCGGTTGCGGATGGCCCAGTTTTTCTAAACCGATAGATAAAAGCCTGGTCATGGAAAAGGCAGACAACTCCCACGGAATGAGACGGATAGAAATACGTAGCAAAACAGGAAACGCACACTTGGGACACGTATTCAATGATGTCCCCGCAGATAAAGGCGGATTGCGCTACTGCATCAACAGTGCATCTCTGAGATTTATCCCCAAAATGAAGATGAAAGAAGAAGGATATGCTGATTATCTTCCCCTTTTGGAAAAGAAATAACACGACTTATAGTATTAACAATTAAATAAATAACGAAAATGAAAAAGTATCTATTTGCAGTAGCAGCAATCGCATTGGCTTCCACAGCCTTGATTTCCTATAGTAATGATGATGAAGAAGAAATGATGGTACCAACCACAACTTCAACAATCTCTTTCCAAAATGTATTGGAACCAAAAGACTTTGTAGAGAGTGGAACTTTTGTAGGAATGGGAAATGAGGAAGTAAATGCCCCCGTAGTGTTACCGGGTCAAAGCATCAGCTTTACATTCCACGCAGGTAAAGGACAGGCATTGATGTTTGCCACGATGTATGGGGCATCCAAAGATTGGTTCTTTGCTCCCGAAAATCCCGGCATCAAACTTTATGACGACAAAGGTGTAGCCATGACAGGAGACGTTTCCTCGCAGATTAAATTATGGGATAACGGTACAAAAGTAGGAAAGACCGATGAGAAGGAAGATGCCGATATTATGATGGTTCCCGGCGTGGATGCTTCCAAACTGATGAAACTGGAATTGGGCTACACTGCCGGTTCTTCCGAATTTAAACTGACTATCACCAATACCTCGGGAGGTAGTAGCATGCATGAAACTCCTTTTTCACCGGGTGTTTGGGCCATATCCAATGTTTTCGGCGGAAAGTTACTGAATGAGATGCCTTTCTATGAAGCAGGTAAAAAGTCAAATGCAGAAATCACCGCTATCGCACAGATGGGAGATAATGAGCCTTTGAATAAAAAGATTTCTGCCAATACGGGTATTATCACAGGTATATCTCCTGCTGTGGTTGTGGTTTACACCGGTGATGTAAATCCTATTTATGAATTAGGCAAGAAAGATGCCGGAATGGGATTAAAGAATCTGGCACAAATGGGCGACGGTTCCGTCTTGAAAGCTTCTTTGGAGAAAATGCCGAATGTAAAGAAGGTATATATAGCAGGCAGTGCCCCCATAGCACCCAATGAAGGAGCGGAAGTACAGTTTGAAGCAACCGAAAATGACCACATCGCTTATGCCACCATGTTTGGTTACTCCAATGACTGGTTCTATGCCAATGATGCAGTTATTCCGGCAACTTTCACGGGTGATCTCACCGCACAAACCGGGCTTTTTGATGATGGAACGGCAGTCAGCCAATACCCCGGAGCCGGAAATGCACAAGGACTCTTTACCGGAATGCCGGAAATGGAAGACCAGCCCATAATGAAAGTAGATAATATGTTCCCTGTTCCTGCCACAAATAAGGTGATAAAAGTAACCATTAAATAAATAAAACAGTATCTTCGCAAAAGAAGATATTCAGGGTGTGGGTCAATGCGCTGCACCCTGAATACTTATATTGCAACATTTAAATAAAATAGTATGCAACAAACCGATACTCCTCGACCTGCTTTCGAGCTGGAAAAATGGATAGATGATTACTCTAAAGCCTTGTTGGACCGCGCCTATTACCTGCTATCCGATAAAGAAGACGCTAAAGATGTGGTTCAGGAAGTCTTCCTTTCCGCTTATAAAGGCAGGGAATCCTTTCAAGGAAAAAGTTCTCCTCTTACTTGGTTAACAAGCATCCTGCACCACAAGGTAGCCGATGTTTATAAGAAGCGTTATAGTGAAGGAGGCATTCCTCTTGATTTTGAATCTGTATTTGATAAACATGGCGAGTGGAAAGAAACCGATGTGTTGAATCCTTGGGAACAAGAGGAACGTTCGCCGGGTGCTTTGCTCAACGATGAGAATTTTTGCCTCACCTTTGATAAATGTATGGAGCGTTTGCCCGAGCAATGGCATATGGCGGTAAGGCAATGTTATTTGCAGGGGCGAAAGGCTATGGAGATCTGCAAAGAGCTGAATCTTACGGCGAACAATTATTGGAAGATACTGCAACGCAGTCGTCTTCAACTGAGAGAATGCATTGATATACATTGGTTTAATAATAATAGATAAGGTAATGCTGAAAGACTTTATACACATATTTGTCCTATCGTGCAAGAAGGCAACATTCTTGATAGAAAAGAGATTACACGTCCCTTTATCTCCGTTGGAGAGATGGCAGCTTAAAGTTCATTTGCATCTCTGTAAATTCTGTACTGCATATAGTGGAAAGGCTGTTTTCCTGCATAAGATAATGAAGCAGGAAACAGAACAAGAACAATGTAATTGTCAATTTCACACCGAGGAAGTAGAGAAGTTCAGGGAAGAAATGAAAGGGGAAATAAGAACGAGGGAAAAGGAGAAAGGAACTCTTTAGAATTATTTCCTGAAACAATCAAGGGAATTTATCAAAACAATCAATACATCTTGTTGAAGTTCCCCATACATCTTTGTGAAATAAATAAGGTGGAATTTCCTAATCTGTATTTTTTCCTTATATTTGCAAAGTAGGGATTCGATAGAAATAGAAACGGATGCCGGGAATTAAAGAATATAAATTAATAACTTGATTTTTATGGAAGATAAGTTTTGTCAGAGTTGTGGGATGCCCATGAAAGAGGATGCCCAGCATGGAAAGAATGCAGATGGTACTTTGAACGAGGATTATTGCTGCTATTGCTATACTGATGGGCATTTTGCTCAGGAATGCACTATGGAAGAAATGATTCAGCATTGTGCTGCATTCGTAAATGAATTTAATAAAGATTCGGAAGTAAAGTTTACTAAAGAACAAGCTATTGCGGGAATGAGAGAGTTCTTTCCTTCCTTGAAGCGTTGAAACAAACAGGCATAAACTATTGAGGCTGTGTCAAAACTACAATTTGCTATCGTTTAGTTGTAGGGGCGGATTGAATCCGCCCGAAAACACTCCGAAAGGTGTATTTGTGGATGCATTCGGGCGGAAGCATTCCGCCCCTACAGTGGGGGAAGCGTTGGGTGATGGCGTTATTTAGGCAAATTAAAAGCCACACTCATTTCCTTCATCTGTTCCTGGCTCATGCCGTCGGGTTCAAAGCCCATATTCTTGGCGGCGATATAGATCAATGCGGATTTGTTCAACACATCAATTTGATCGAACGCAGCCATCACGTCTTTGTCTACGGCAAATACACCATGCTTTTCCCACATTACTACGTCATAATCCGACAATTCCTTGATCGTAGCTTCTGCCAATGCTACCGAGCTGGGCAATTCATAAGGAATCATACCCAATCCGCGCGGACAGAATGCCTTTGTTTCGGGAATCATACTCCAAAGCAAGTTGGTGGCAACATCCTTTTCCATGAACTTCTTGTTGTGAGACAAGGCGATCAATTCAATGGGGTGGGTATGTACCGATGCTTTGTAAGGAGAACCTTTACTGATCAGGTCATTGTGTACACTGAGGTGGGAAGGAACTTCCGAAGTGGGTTGAACCGGTTTGTCGGCAATGATTACATAACTTGCGCAATCATCCAGGATGCGGATGATAGAACCGTTTTCCATCGGCCAACGTGCCAAGTCGCGCATACGCAGGTTGGTTCCTTTGCAATAGAAGTAGCAGCCTTTCAGGTAAGGCAATGTTACGCCGATTTGTTTTACTTCGCTGATGGCGGGCATTTGGCGGATTTCATCGTCTACATATTCGGTGATGTTTACGGTGATGTTGCCTCCGTTACGTTCGGCCCATCCTTTTTGCCACAGGTATCCGGCTACTTCAGCCACTTTATTTACTTCGCGAGCCAGTTCGGGGCGGTTGTCTAAGATTGATTTCATATCTTTGTTTTATTAGATTATTCATCCGGTTTTGTCATTCGGGGGCTGTGTCAAAACTCCGAAGCAACTATCAAATTGTTCACCGTTGGGGCGGATTGAATCCGCCCGTATGCACAAAGCAAACTATTATCGGGCAGATTCAATCCGCCCCTACAGCAAAATGATAGCCAATTTTTGTTTTGACACAGCCTTTGACCACAAATATAGTAATTCTTTTAAAATAAATTGGGAAATATGAGAGAAAAGATCAGAACTACCAGTCCGGTTATCAAAACGGCTATCGTTTTAGTAGATACCCCTTTCCATTCTTTCAATAAAATGCCCCATACGTTGCTGAAGGTCACGTTCAGAGCCATCAGGATGCACCATGAGAAGGCCAGTAATACGGGACTTTGGGTGAGGAAGCTCTTTCCCATTTCCAGTCCGAAGAACTGCATATACCACAATACGCCTGCTAAGGCACAGAATATCAGGTTATTGCCCCATACGTTGCCTTTGGCATAATCGCCCATGGTCTTGTTGGCTACGTTTTGTTGCAGACAGTACACGGCATTGGTCACGAATCCGCCCAGTGTCACCAGGAAGATAACGGGAAGTCCGGCATAGAGTCCTTCTACACCACCTACCAATGCAGCTTCTTTGATGGGAGTTCCGGCATCCAGACCCAAGGCGAAGCAAGCGCTCATTACACCTGCCAGCAGGGCTACCAGCAATCCTTTAGTCAAAGCGAAATCTTTTACGGCGGCGCGTTTTTCTTCTTCGCTCATGTTCTTGGCGCGGAGGCTTCCGGCGTAGCCGATGATGGCTATACCCGACAAGGTGATGCATACACCCAGTAACAGGATCAGTCCGTTGCCTTCAAACAGGTTTGTTCCGGCAAAGATGGCTGGGAACAGAGTTCCGAAGCCGGCACAGGTGCCGAGTGCGATGCTTTGTCCCAAAGCTACGCCCAGGTAGCGCATGGAAAGGCCGAAAGTCAATCCGCCTACTCCCCATAATACACCATAAAAGATGCTCATCGGAGCACCTCCTGCTCCCCAAAGGTCAAACAGGCTGCTGCCTTGGGGGACGCCCAGTAATGCTCCCAACAGGGGGAATACCAGCCAGGCGAATACACCTTGTATCAGCCAGAAACTTTCCCAACTCCATTCCTTTACCTTTTTAATGGGGACGTAGGAGCTGGATTGGCAGAAACTTCCGATGGCGATGATTATTAATCCGATAATAATTTCCATTGTTTTTTCTTTGTTTGAATCTGTTTCTTTATGCATTCGGGCAGACACATGGGTCTGCCCCTACGGTTGCCTGTAGGGGCGAACCCGTGTGTTCGCCCGATGATACATTGCTAAAGATTAATCTACTAGTTAGCGTTTAGAAGTTACCTCTGCTTCGTACTTTTCTACTTCTGCAATAAACTCTTCGCCTACGGGTACATTGTTCTTCAAGCAGAACATATCCCATACTGCATTCCAAGGCAATCCTTTGGCTTCTTCCAGCAGGGCCAGACGTTGGAATCCCTGTCCGTTTGCTTCATATTCGCGCAGTTTGGAGATCGGTTCCAGCAATGCGCGTATCATACATTTCTGTGCAGCGCGGCTACCGATAACGTATGCACCGATACGGTTGATGGAAGCATCAAAATAGTCCAGACCATAGTGTACGCGATCCAAAGCATTGCAACGAACAATTTCGCTGAACAGTTCCAGTGTAGGATCATCCATAATGGTTACATGGTCTGAGTCCCAACGTACCGGACGGCTTACGTGCAACATCAATTCGGGAACGAACAGCAACAGGGAAGAAACCTTGTCCGCTACACTTTCCGTGGGGTGGAAGTGACCGGTATCCAATGTAATCATCTTGTTATTCTTAGAGCCATAGCCGATGTAGAAGTCGTTGGAACCTACCGTGTAGCTTTCCAGTCCGATACCGAATACTTTGGATTCGATACAGTCCTTCATATTCTTATATTCTGTAGCAAAGATCTGATCCAGAGAGTCTTTCAGCAGAGCGCGGTACTTCATGCGGTTTACGGTGATGTCCTTGCTGCCATCGTGCACCCACAGGTTCATGATACAGGGATCGCCCTGCGCTTTACCCATTTCTTCGGCTACGGCACGGCAACGCTTGGTGTGTTCAATCCAGAAGTTACGGATACCTTCGTCGGGATTAGACAATGACAGGTCGCCACTTTTGGGATGAGAGAAAGAAGTGGAGTTGAAGTCCAGCTTCATATTGTTTTCTTTACCCCATTCTATCCAGCTTTTGAAATGTTCGGGTTCCACTTGGTCGCGGTCTACCACTTTGCCTTGGAAGTCACCATAGATTTCGTGCAGGTTCAGATGGTGGGTACCGGGGATGTAAGAAGCGGCTTTCAAGATGTCGGCGCGCAGTTCGTCTATGTTGCGGGCTTTGCCGGGATAGTTACCCGTAGCCTGGATACCACCGGTCAATAAACCTGCCTGTACTTCGAAGCCTGCTACATCATCTGCTTGCCAGCAGTGCAGTGACAGATGGAAGTTTTGCATGGTTTCCATTACCTTTTCGGTATCAATACCTACAGCGGCATAGCGCTCTTTTGCAATCTCATACGCTTTCTTAATCAATTCTTCTTTCATGATATTACTTTGTTTAATGAATAAATTTATACTAACCTTTATATAATGAATCTTTAATGCTTGTTTCACCCGGTACCATGCTGCTGATACTGGAGTACCATGCTGCTGATACTGGAGTACCATGCTGTCGATACTGGAGTACCATGCTATTGGTACTGGAGTTTCAACAGTACGAAACTAATGTTTCAACAGTATGAAACACTTTGTTCCACTGCTTGAAACACTTTGTTTCAAAGCATGAAACAGTTTGTTTCCCGGTGTGAAACTATCTATATTATAATGACGATCAAATGTCTTCCCTGTAATGAGCTAAATACTTTTTATAGGCTTCTTCCCATTCCTCAGCCTGCTGAGGCTCGAAAGCAACCGTTTCAATGGAAGTACTGATAAGTCGGCGCATGGCAGCAATATCGCTTACCAGTCCACCGGCTTTTGCCTGCAACATAATGTTACCGATAGCCGTTCCCTCACTGGGCCCTGCTACCACGGGTACGCCTACTGCATTGCAAGTAAACTGGTTCAGCAGATTATTGCGCGAACCGCCGCCTATGATGTGAAGTTTCTCGATAGGGAACGGAGCCATCTGTTGCAACACTCCGAATATCTGCTTGTAACGCAAGGCAAGGCTATCAAAGATGCAACGGGTAATCTCCCCGTAACTTTCGGGCACAGGCTGATTCGTTTCCTTGCAATAGTGTGCAATGGCCTGAATCATGGATACCGGATTGGCAAAGCACGGAGCATCCGGATTGATAACGCTGCGGAATGCGGGAACTGCCAATGCGGCATCTATCAACTCGGCATAAGAGTAGTTATTGGTTGCGTCCCATTCTTTGCGGCAACGCTCCAACAGCCACATTCCACAGATATTCTTCAGGAATCGGGTGGTGCCTTCTACGCCGCCTTCGTTGGTGAAGTTCTGCTCAAAGCTCTCCTTATTAATAATGGCATCTTTCACTTCGATGCCCATCAGGCTCCATGTGCCGGAACTGAGGTAAGCAAACTTCTCATTCTGTGCCGGTACGGCAGCCACGGCAGAAGCAGTGTCATGTCCGGCAACGGAGATGACGGGGATAGCCCCCAGGCCTGTAATCTTTTGTATATCTTCGGTCAGCACTCCGATCTGTTCTCCCGGGAAGACGAAGCGTCCGAATTGTTCTTCTTTTGCTCCCACTACATCCAGCAATTCCTTTTCAAGGCGCTTGGTGCGCGGGTTCAGCATCTGCGAAGTGGATGCGATGGTATATTCCGTTACCATCTTACCCGTCAGCATATAGCCCAGTGCATCGGGCATGAACAGAATCTTGTCCGCCGCTTCCAGTGCCGAGCAATGATTGCGGTGCAGGGTGGATAACTGGAACAGGGAGTTGAAGTTCATAATTTGGATGCCGGTAATGTCATATACGCGTTCACGGGGGATGTGGGTGAAATATTCTTCGGGTGCGCCTACGGTGTGCGGGTCGCGGTAGCAATAAGGATTGCGCAGCAGTTCACCGTCCTTGCCTACGAATACAAAATCTACTCCCCAGGTATCGATACCGATGGATTGGATCTTGATATTTTCTTTTGCTACTACTTTCAGTCCTTTGATGATTTCATTGTACAGTACATAAATGTCCCAGTAACAATGTCCTCCGGTTTCTATAATATGATTGGGGAAACGAGTCAGTTCTTTCAACTCCATTTTGCCTTCTCCCAGGCAGCCCAGGATGGTACGTCCGCTGGTGGCTCCCAGGTCTACCGCAAAGAAATAAGTGTGTTCCATGTTTCTGTTTTTGATTTTAAGGAATTAATAGTGTTGCAAAAATAATCTATTTTGGCAAAGCTTGCCTTGTTATTTTGATATTATAACTGTTAGATTTGGTTGTACCTGCCGTAAAACATATTATCTGAACTTTTTTTAAAGAAACTTGGCAAAATGCTAGAATATCAATATCTTCGTCCCCCGTTGGGCGAAGTAATAAGTATATCTAGAATGGGGAAAATGATACTACATGTAATTTGGGGCGTACTGTGTATGGTGATAAGCAGCCAGACACCGGCTTTAGGAAACAATACGTCTGCTTCCCGCAAATTCACTCAGCAAAAAGAAATCATTCAATCCTTCCGCGATTCTTTCGGTTACCTTCATTATTCGGAAGAAGACAGTCTGGCGGTTTATGGCGACAGCTTGGTTGCCGAGCTGGAAGCTACCGGTGATTATACCGATTACTTTGAATTAAAAAGAATCATGATCCATTCCCGCATCCTTCGGGGAGAAAGCCGCGTGGCAATTGCCCATAGCGATTTAATGTATTCCAAGGCGAAAGCTTTGGGAGATTCATACGGACTGGCATTGTCATTGAATGCCATGGACGATGTGTATAGCTATATGGACAGGTTGGAGGAGTCTAACAATGCATTGAAGGAGTCTTTGACCTTGCTGAAAGATCCTACGGATAACAAGGTGCTGACCAAGATTATTCTGGTGAAACTTATTGATAACTGCCTGCACCTGAAAGAGTTTGAAGAAGCAAACGGATATCTCCAACGATTTAATAAGTATTCGTCGGCAAAGGCTTCTCCCACGGAACAAGGAGTGTTGTTGAATTATAATGCGTATTATTGCCTTCAGACAGGGGCGGTAGATGAGGCGTATCAGTATTTGCAACAGGCATGGAAGCTGTTCCCCCAGTTGCCGGAAGGAGTTATTCAGCATCTTTTGGTGACGGAATCTTCTTATTATACTTTAAAAGGTGACTATGGGAAAGCATTGGATGCTTTTGACCGTTTCTCCCAAACCCAGCGTCCCAAAAGAAACAGCGGATTGTATGTGGATGTGATGCACAACAAAGCGGATCTCTTGGCAAGGATGGACAAGAAGCGGGAAGCCTTTAATTTGTACTCGGATATTTATTCTTATATCCATGCTGTGTTTAAAGAGAGTTATCCCAAAGAGATTGACGAGCTTCGCACACGTTTCCAGGCAGACCAGTTGGCATATCAGAATGAGCAGAACCGTAATCTGTCCATCCGTTATTTCGCGGTGGGGGTGGTGGTTTGCGGACTTGTTTTGTTGTGCCTCACTTTCTTTGGGTGGAAGAAGATCTTCCGTCTGAGGGAATCTAAAAAGAGGCAGGAGGAGATGAGGCTGAAAGCTGAAAATGCCATTCGCAAGAAGAACCTGTTCTTGTCTAATATGAGTCATGAGGTGCGTACTCCGCTGAATGCGATTGTCGGTTTCTCCACCGTGCTGGCCTCGGAAGAAGATATGGGAATGGACGAAGAAGGCCGTAAGGAGGCATCGGATATTATCCGGGTCAATTCCCAGCAGTTGCTTAAACTGATCAATGATATACTCGATTTATCGGACTTTGAAGAAGATAATATCCAGTTTAATATAAAAGAATATGATGCTGTGAAGGTATGCAATGACGTGGTTGAAACCATCAGGGCCTCTTATAAACTGGATGTGGAGTTGCGGTTTGATACGGAATTGCCTTCACTGGTGCTGGAAACGGATGATTCACGTTTACGGCAGGTACTCATTAATTTGTTGGTGAATGCCACCAAGTTTACGAAGGAAGGTTCCATCGTGCTGAAACTGGAGCAATCGGATGAACAAACGGCTTTGTTCTCGGTGACGGACACCGGTTGCGGTATTCCGCTGGAAAAGCAGAGGCAGATCTTTGAGCGTTTTGAAAAGCTGAATGAGTTTGTACAAGGCACCGGATTAGGACTTTCCATCTGCCAGTTGATTGTGAAATATGTAGGCGGTAAGATTTGGATTGACGAAACATATACGCAGGGGGCAAGGTTTTGCTTTACCCATCCTTTTAAGTATAAGTCCACCTTATTATAATAGATAGAATGAAGAAATTTATAGTCTTGACATATCTGCTTTATACTTTCTCCTGTCTTTTTGCCTTGGCGCAGAAAGGGGAGGGGGCTATTGCTTTTCGGGATAGTATAATGAAGGAGGTGGAGCAAATGCCTGCGGATACTTCCCGCCTGTCACGGCTGTTGGATATTGCCTATCACCATCAGTATCCCCCCTGTAATATCTATTTTGCCACTTTCCTTTATGATGAGGCGGTGAAACAGAAGAATGTTTTTTATGAGAATATGGGAGCATACTATCTGGCTACCTGTTACGATAAGAAGCATGACTTGGATAGCTTGGTTTACTGGGTGGATAAGTTGAAGGAGCTGGCTCCCCGGATAGGGAAGTATGATTATTATCTGGAACAGAAAGCTGCCATCAGCCGTGTTTATTCTTCCAAACAGTTGATAGAAAAGGCGGAATATACGGCAAAGGAAGTCTTGAAAGAATCCGAAGAACGTAATAGCAACAATGGAATGGTGGCGGCTTATAACAGCTTGGGCTGTGCATATTCGGTGTCCAAACGCGAAGAAGAATCATTAGAGGTTCTCTTGAAAGGTTATCGTTTGTGCAACCGTCAGACAAAATTAAGTTTGCACATTGATATTTTGTCCCGCTTGGTCAGCAGGTATGGCGATATGAGGAAAGGTGATTTATTGCTCATGTACCTGAAACGGATGGACGGATTGCTGAACGGTGCCATTGCCAAAGATCCCAAGACGGCTGATAATTGGCGGGATGTGATGGTGGATTGCCAGACAAAGTATGTACGCTATTATATGAATGTGAAGGATTTCCCCAAGGCAACTACTTATGTAGAAAAGGCAAAAGCCTTGTTCACTTCTGCCGTCGATTCCGTTTATTGGCTGAATGTGAAGTTGATGGAATTGCAAATTTTTGGCCGTACCGGAGAGTATGATAAGGGCATTGCTTTGACAGATAGCGTGGCGCCTTATGTAGAACAGAATCATGTGGCTACTTTTGAGGTACTTACCTATTATAAATCATTGCTTTTGCGGGATAAGGGCGACTGGGATGCGGGTATTGATAACCTGAAATACTTGCTCCATAAGCAGGATTCCTTGAATTATACATTTTCGGTGAACCAGTTGAAGCAGGTGAAAGAGATTTATCATATAGATGAACTGTTGCTGGAGAAGCAGAAGATTGCCAATACCAATTATATGCGTGGGGCTATTATCCTTGCCGTGCTGTTGGTAATGATGCTTTTATTCTATGTCTATACCAAATATCTGTCCCGGAAGATAGCGCAGGCAGAAAAAGCGGCGGCTGAGGCTGCTGCCTTGTCCAATGCGGATAATCAGGCAAAGGAACGTTTGAAGCTGGAAATCAGTCACGATATTCGTACTCCGCTGAATGCGGTTGTCGGTTTTGCCGAGATTCTGGCAGATGCCGACAATCTGGATGATGAAAGCAAGAGTGTTTATAATAAAATTATTCAGGAGAATGCCGCCCAACTTTTGGAGTATGTGAATAATATCCTGGAATTATCACGTTTGGAATCAGGTAAGATAAAATATACTACAGAGAAATGTGAGTTTATCAGTCTTTGCCACGAGGCGATAGCAATGGGAAAAGTTACCGAGCAAAATTGCACGCAAGTGGAGTTACGGACAGAAATCGACGAACAGGAGATTCATACGGACAGGGCACGCTTCTTGTTATTATTGAATAGCCTGGTAGTTTCTACTATGGATACGGAGTTTTATCATGTGACTATGACTGTGAAGCGGTTGAAAGAGAAATCACAGCTACAGGTTTCGGTTGTAAACACCCCGTTGGCAAGAGAGCGTTTCGAGAATAAGACGGCGATGATCCGTAATGAAATTAATGCTCATTTTATCCATTATTTTGGAGGTTATTATAAGGTGGATGCACTGGCAAAGGGCGGGCCTACCGTGACTTTTACCTATCCTTATTGAGTGGAGCCTGTTTCATCTGTGTATAAAGATAGCCGCATTTATCCCTTTTTTTGCATATATGCATAAAAATATTCCATTTTTTGTATCTATATTCCAATATAATGCGTAATTTTGCAGCCGAATCAGAATAATTATGCAGTATGAAGAGCAAGAATAGTAGACTTGATGCCATTAAAATTATTATTTCGAGCAAAGAGATAGGTAGTCAGGAAGAATTATTGCAGGAATTGTCAAAAGAAGGATTCCAATTGACGCAAGCGACTTTGTCACGCGACTTGAAACAGTTGAAGGTGGCGAAGGCGGCCAGTATGAACGGAAATTATGTATATGTATTGCCTAATAATACAATGTACAAACGTATGACCGAACAGCATTCGGCAAGCGAACTGTTGATGCATACCGGATTTATATCCATTGAATTTTCCTCCAACCTGGCAGTAATCAAGACCCGTCCCGGATATGCAAGCAGCCTGGCTTATGATATTGATAACAGGAACTTTGACGAAATATTAGGTACGATTGCAGGAGATGATACGATTATGCTTGTTATTCGTGAAGGCTGCACCAGGGCGGGAGTGAGGAATGCGCTTTCGCTGATTATACCGAATATATCATAAAATAATATTAGATAGAAGAAGGAAATGGATGCTAAACAAGTTGATGTGATGGTAGCTGATGCCTCACATGAAGTTTACGTAGATAAGATTCTAGATACCATCAGGGAAGCAGCTAAGGTACGCGGAACGGGCATCGCAGAACGCATACATGAATATGTGGCAACAAAAATGAAAGAAGGAAAAGCAATAATCGCTTTGTGTGGAGATGAATTTGCAGGGTTTACCTACATTGAGTCATGGGGAAACAAGCAGTATGTGGCCACTTCGGGTTTGATAGTACATCCCGATTATCGCGGGTTGGGACTGGCAAAGCGCATAAAGGCGGCTTCATTCCGCTTGGCACGCTTGCGATGGCCCAAGGCAAAGATATTCAGCTTGACCAGTGGCGCAGCGGTGATGAAGATGAATACCGAACTGGGATATGTCCCCGTTACTTTCAATGAGTTGACGGATGATGAATCTTTCTGGAAGGGTTGCGCAGGCTGTACCAATCATGATATATTGGTGGCAAAGAACCGCAAGTTCTGTATTTGCACGGCAATGCTCTATGATCCGGCTTTGCATGAAGATGATACAATTTAATAAATTAAGAATTAGGAATTAAAAATTAAAAAATAGAAGATAGCTGCGCCTCAGTGCATTTATTTCTCAATTCTCAATTTTTAATTCTCAATTAAAATAATACCATTATGGAAGAAAAGAAGAAAAAAGTAGTAGTTGCATTCAGTGGTGGTCTTGATACCTCATTCACTGTAATGTATCTGGCTAAAGAAAAAGGGTATGAAGTGTATGCAGCATGTGCAAACACCGGTGGTTTCAGCGAAGAACAACTGAAACAGAACGAGGAAAACGCTTACAAACTGGGTGCGGTGAAGTATGTGACACTGGACGTGACTCAGGAATACTATGAAAAGAGCTTGAAATATATGGTATTCGGTAACGTTCTTCGTAACGGTACTTATCCTATTTCTGTTAGTTCGGAACGTATCTTCCAGGGATTGGCCATCGCTCGTTATGCCAATGAAATAGGTGCGGATGCCATTGCACACGGTTCCACCGGTGCAGGTAACGACCAAGTGCGTTTTGACATGACTTTCCTGGTATTGGCTCCGGGAGTTGAAATCATTACGCTTACCCGTGATATGGCATTGAGCCGTCAGCAGGAAATAGATTACTTGAACGAACATGGCTTTGCAGCAGACTTCACCAAACTGAAATATTCTTATAATGTAGGTATCTGGGGAACTTCCATCTGTGGCGGTGAAATTCTGGACTCTGCACAAGGATTGCCCGAATCGGCTTACTTGAAACAAGTAACCAAAGAAGGTAGCGAACAACTCCGCCTTACTTTTGAAAAAGGTGAGTTGAAGGCTGTCAATGATGAAAAGTTTGATGATCCTATCAAGGCTATTCAGAAAGTGGAAGAAATCGGTGCAGCATACGGCATCGGGCGTGATATGCATGTAGGCGATACCATTATCGGCATCAAGGGTCGTGTAGGCTTTGAAGCTGCTGCTCCTATGTTGATTATCGGTGCACACAAGTTCCTCGAAAAATATACATTGAGCAAATGGCAGCAGTACTGGAAAGACCAGGTTGCCAACTGGTATGGAATGTTCTTGCACGAAAGCCAGTACCTGGAACCGGTAATGCGAGACATTGAGGCTATGTTGCAGGAATCTCAGCGTAATGTAAACGGTACGGCTACCTTGGAACTCCGTCCGCTTTCATTCTCTACAGTGGGTGTTGAGTCTAAGGATGATTTGGTAAAGACTAAATTCGGCGAATACGGTGAAATGCAGAAAGGCTGGACGGCAGAAGATGCCAAAGGCTTTATCAAAGTAACTTCCACACCATTGCGTGTTTACTATACTAACCACAAGGACGAAGAAATTTGATTATGATTAAAGTAGGAATTATCGGTGGGGCAGGTTACACGGCAGGCGAATTGATCCGTCTGCTGATCAATCACCCCGATGTAGACATAAAATTCATAAATAGTAGCAGTAACGCCGGCAATAAGATTACCGACGTACACGAAGGACTGTATGGTGAAACCGACTTGGTATTTACCGATGCGCTTCCTTTGGATGAGATTGATGTATTGTTCTTCTGCACTGCCCATGGCGATACGAAGAAATTCATGGATAGCCACAATGTGCCCGAAGATTTGAAGATCATCGACCTCAGCATGGATTATCGTATCAAGAGCGACGAGCATGACTTTATTTATGGTCTGCCGGAACTGAACCGCCGTGCCATCTGCAAGAGCAAGCACGTGGCAAATCCGGGTTGTTTCGCCACTTGCATCCAGTTGGGATTGTTGCCGTTGGCAAAGCATCTGTTGCTGAATGAGGATGTGATGGTGAATGCCATTACCGGAAGCACAGGAGCAGGAGTGAAGCTGGGAGCAACCAGTCACTTTAGCTGGCGTAACAATAATATGAGTATCTATAAACCATTCTCACACCAGCATGTGCCCGAAATAAAGCAGTCATTGAAGCAGTTGCAGAACAGTTTTGATGCGGAAATAGATTTTATCCCTTACCGTGGTGATTTCCCGCGCGGCATCTTTGCCACTTTGGTGATTAAGTGCAAGGTGGAACTGGAAGAACTGGTAAAGATGTATGAAGACTACTATGCCGAGGATTCCTTTGTTCATATCGTAGACAAGAATATAGACTTAAAGCAGGTGGTAAACACCAACAAGTGCTTGATTCATTTGGAGAAACACGGCGATAAGTTGCTGGTCATCTCCTGCATTGACAACTTGTTGAAAGGTGCCAGCGGACAGGCTGTCCACAACATGAACCTCATGTTCAATCTGGAAGAAACCGTAGGCTTACGCCTTAAACCGTCTGCATTCTAAAAAAGAAGAATTATGAAGTTATTCGATGTATATCCCCTTTTTGACATCAACATTGTCAAAGGAAAAGGTTGCCATGTATGGGATGAGAAAGGTACGGAGTACCTCGACCTGTATGGCGGTCATGCGGTTATCTCTATCGGTCATGCGCATCCGCATTATGTAGAGATGATAAGCAACCAGATAGCACAGTTGGGATTCTATTCCAACTCAGTGATCAACAAGTTGCAGCAGGAAGTGGCAGACCGATTGGGTGAAATTTCAGGTTACGATGACTATCAACTGTTTCTTATCAACAGTGGTGCCGAAGCCAATGAAAACGCTCTGAAACTGGCCTCTTTCTATAATGGCCGCAAACGAGTGCTTTCTTTCTGCAAAGCATTCCACGGTCGTACCTCACTGACAGTGGAGGTTACCAATAACCCGAAGATTATCGCTCCGATCAATGATAACGGTCACGTTACTTATTTACCTTTGAACGACATAGAAGCTGCCAAAGCGGAACTGGCAAAAGGCGATGTATGTGCAGTAATCATAGAAGGTATTCAGGGAGTAGGAGGCATTCAGATTCCTGATGCAAAATTTATGCAGGAACTGAGCAAGGCTTGCGAGGAAGCTGATGCTGTCCTTATTTTGGATGAAATCCAGTCGGGCTACGGACGTAGCGGCAAGTTCTTTGCCCATCAACATGCAGGTATCCGTCCGGACGTGATTACTATGGCGAAAGGAATAGGCAACGGTTTCCCGATGGGAGGTGTGTTGATCAGTCCCAAATTCAAACCGGTGTATGGGCAACTGGGTACTACGTTTGGCGGCAACCACTTAGCTTGCTCGGCTGCTATTGCGGTTCTGGACGTAATGAAAAAGGAGAATCTGGTAGGGAATGCAGCGAAAGTAGGTGTATATCTACTGGCAGAACTGAAGAAGTTCCCGCAAATAAAAGAAGTGCGTGGCGAAGGTCTGATGATCGGTATGGAATTTGAAGAACCGGTTAAGGAATTGCGTCAGCGTTTACTATTTGAGCAGAAAGTATTTACAGGTGTCAGCGGAACCAATGTGATCCGTCTGTTGCCTCCGCTTTGCCTTACTATGGCAGAGGCTAATGAGTTCCTGGCACGCTTCCGCAAGGTTTTAGCATAGGCAGGAGCAGGATCAGCAAAAGGAAATAAAGTTTCGTCCGGAAACACTTTGGTTTCGGGCGAGACTTTTTTCTATATTAGTTTCCTAGGAAAATAGGAGAATAATTTGTTACTTTGTACAGTCCTAATAGATATAGCGATGACACAGAGTGAAATAACCTTCAGAATAAGTGGCAAGTATGGTAATGAAGAACTTACCCCTTCCAATTTTGACATTGCACAGATAAGGGTTCTGTTCGATGAACTGGAGGCATTATTGTATTCTGGCAAGAAACAGAAAGACAGACCGGTCATTACTTATGAAATGAGGACAGGTTCTGTGATTAATGTTTTTAAGACTTCGTTACAGCAAGTCTTGGCATTTTCGGCTATATTGGGAGTTATAGAGATGGATGGAGGTTCTATAGACAGGCTGGAAAACAACAGCGCTAGAGCTATCGAAAATTTGCAGTCTTTCGCCCGCCGTTATGATTATGATATAGAGATAGGAACTTCCGACAATCCCGCCCGTCGGCTTAAAGTTACTCCACATACAAACTATATCCGTCATGAAAATATAATGGTTGACGTGGAAGCTTACTATTATGGTACATTGATTGATGCCGGGGGGAAGGACAAAGCTAATATTCATCTTGATACGAAAGAAGCGGGTGTGCTTATAATCAAGTCTGATAAGGGGTATTTATCTGATTATAAAGGTAATCCTCTATATCGTAAATTTGGCGTTAGGGTTTGCGCAAAGCAGAATATAGTAACAGGTGATATTGACAAGTCCTCCTTTACTTTAATTGAGCTTATCGATTATCAGGCCCAATTTGATGAGGACTATTTGAATAGCCTTATTTCTAAGGCTACACCTAAATGGAATGGGGTTGATGCGGATACATGGCTTGCCAATTTAAGAGGAGGGATATTATGACAGGTCAGAAATGTGTATTGCTTGATACAAGTTTTTTCATTCGCTTGCTTAATGCTGCAGATCCGTTGCATGGCAATGCTGTAGGTTATTTCAGATATTTTCTTGAGCATGGATTCATCCTAAAAATTAGTACGATAGCCATTGCGGAATATTGTGTGAAAGGGGAAATCTTTGATTTACCGTTGAAAAATCTGCTTGTTTTACCTTTTAATTATAATCATGCTATCCGTGCGGGTAAGATGATTGAAAAGGTATATGTGGAGAAGATAAGGCGAGGGGCTGCCATCACTCCAAGAATGGTGGTTCCCAATGACACCAAGATGTTTGCTCAGGCTGATTCTGAAGTAGATATAAACTATTATGGGACGGCAGATGTGGAATGCAAGAAAATTTATGATTTGATAAGGTCTTCCGAGGGAATTGCACTGACATTTGATTTCATAGATATAACGGTGCCTCATACTCAGTTTTTCGGCGAATTGCCGTTCAATGAATAATATGCATTATAGATACAAGGACATTCATTGGCTTTCTGCTGACTCTTCATTTTATTTTTAGCATTTCATGGCACTCTCTTTCCCTTTTTTTCTTTATCTTTGTCCCTACTACAGACTAAATCTTTTAATAATATGAAAGTAGCAATTATCGGTGCAGGAAATATGGGAGGAGCCATTGCTCGCGGCCTTGCCCAAGGCACAATTATCCCGGCGAGTGATGTAACGGTAGCTGATCCGTTCAGTGGAAGTTTGGAAACTTTGAAGGCTGATTATCCGGACATTCATGTGACAACAGAGAATCCGGAAGCAATTAAGGAAGCCGACATCGTGATATTGGCAGTGAAACCATGGTTGGTAGACCAAGTGTTGAGCGTCGTTCATTTGAAACCGCAACAAGTGTTGGTATCTATTGCCGGAGGCGTTACCTTTGAACAGATCGTAAAGAGCGTGGGCCCGGAACAGACTGTTTTCCGTGTCATCCCCAATACTGCTATTTCCCAATTGGAAAGTATGACACTGATTTCCAGCCTTAACGCCAGCAAGGAACAGGAGCAACTGATGCTGGATATTTTCAATGAGTTGGGAATGGCGATGCTGATACCCGAAAGCCAGATGGCGGCAACTACGGCGTTGACTTCTTGCGGCATTGCTTATGTTTTGAAATACATCCAGGCCGCTATGCAGGCAGGCATCGAGTTGGGCATCTATCCTAAAAATGCACAGAAGATGGTGGCTCAGTCCGTGAAAGGTGCTGCTTCGCTGATTCTGAATAACGATACCCATCCCAGTGTGGAAATAGATAAGGTATGCACTCCCGGCGGAATGACTATCAAAGGCATTAATGAATTAGATCACGATGGTTTCACCTCCGCCGTGATTAATGCCATGAAGGCTTGCCTGAAGTAAACTGAAATATCACGGTGCGTTATGGGTAATTAGACACCGCGAAAAAAGGATAAGACACCGCGAAAAAAGTTTTTTGCGGTGTCTTATCCTTTTTTGTCCTTTCTTAAACTTCCTCTCCCTATGTTATTTTGATCGTTTTCTAATCTTTCTTCCTTATAAAATGAACAAAATGGCTATCAAATTGTTTTAATTCAATATTAATTGCGTAAAAACGACGGAACTTTGTAGTATAATTCATATATTTGTATTGTTTCATTGAATATTAAAATACCTGAATATCCAGATTCAGAATAGGGGAATAGAAATTTTAAACCAGCTTATATGAGAAAATGGAATTATTGTGTTGTATTTATTCTGTTTGCTTGCCTTTCTTTCTCAAAGGCAGCCGTAGCATACGGTGAGGTGGACAAAACAAATGGGGTTTCTGTGTATTCTATAGAGCAGAATAAAGAGGCCGTTTTAGAAGGAAAAGTGACCGACAGAGATGGAATAGAACTTCCGGGAGTCTCAGTTTTATTGGAAGGTACTACGTATGGAACAGTGACGGATATTGACGGTCACTATCATTTCAAACTCCCCGACAAGAAAGGGCAAAGAATCATCTATTCGTTTGTGGGTATGAAGACGCAGGTATATACCTATACCGGTGCCGCCATTCACAATGTAGTATTGGAGTCGGACGACATCGCCTTGGATGACGTCGTTGTAATCGGTTACGGCAGTAAGGATAAAAAGAGCCTCACCAGCTCCATCGCCTCTATGGACAAGAAAGAGATGGAGCGGCTTTCCGCCACCTCGGTCACTATGGATAATATGTTGGCAGGTACTATTAAAGATGTGCTGGCTACCACAACCAGCGGCGAGCCGGGTGCGGCAATAAAGATCAGTGTGCGTGGTATTACCTCTCCCTATCCCAATATGGTGACCGGACAAGATAACAACATGCCCCTGTATGTTATAGACGGAGTTCCCATGTTTATGGAAAGCAACTCTTTGAATCCTTTAATGAATATTGCTCCCAGTGATATAGAAAGCATTGATGTATTGAAAGATGCCGCTGCCACAGCCATTTATGGATCGCGTGGTGCAAACGGCGTTATTATCGTCAAGACCAAGGGGGGGGCGGAAAGGCGAAAAAGTCAGCGTTGAGGCAGGCTATACTTTCTCTGTGGGCAATCCCGTAAAGAACTATGATCCATTGAATACTTCCGAGTTCAAGTCTTTGCAGAATACGATTCTGAAGAATACGGTGAATGCGGCAAATATGGGTATGTCCGATGCAATGTATTACACAGACATCATGCAAATGTATGGCAAAGTGGGTGTGCAATATGACGATTATTATAATCCTATATCCCTGTCCTATGATGGTCCCGATGACTCTCTGTATGGAAAAGCCAATACGGACTGGGCGCAGGAGGTGAGAAATAAAAATACCGCCACCCACCAGTATAATGTAGCTGTACGCGGAGGTTCCGAGAAAACCAATTATTCATTCTCTTTCAATGGGTTAAACCAAGAAGGACTATTGCTGAATGACAAGTTGGAGCGTTACGGAGGTCGTCTGTCACTGGATACCGAGATAAACAAATACATATCCATGGGAGCCACCTTGAACTATTCCTATTCCAATCGTAAGAGCGGTTCGCAGGAAGCGTTTATGGGAGAGACCAGTGGCACTTGGCAGGTATGTCCGGATGTGGCTGTGCGCGATGATAATGGTAACTTCAACTGGCTTGATGTATCCGCAGCAAATTATGGCGGAGGCGGAGTTTATATTTATGACGCCAACCCCGTAGCCCAGTTGCAGCGTAAAGCAGAATATGTAAACGACCAGTTCTTGGGAAATGCTTATGCAGAATTCACTCCGTTGAAAGGGTTGAAGTTGCGTGCGGATATCAATATCTCCCGCTATGCTTTCAAGAGCAGTTACTTTAATCCCACAAAGACGCAGTTGAAGACAGAAATGCCCGATTTCGGACTGGTGGAAATGACTCCTTCCTCTTTATCTACCTATGATAGCCGGGTGACAACCACTTCCATCAACTTCCGTGCCGACTATAATCTGAATATAGACAAGCATGCCATTACCGTGATGGCGGGTTATGGCGGCGACCGTTACTGGATGAACTCTAATAGTAATATGTATCAAGGTTTCCCCAACGATGAAGTGTTGAACAATCCGGGATCTGCCAGCTTGGTACTGCTGTATTCCGATTCTTATTCGCGCAGCGGGTTGAACTCGGTTTACGGGCGTACCACTTATGACTACGACAGCCGTTACCTGGTAGAAGCCAGTCTTCGTGCCGATGCTTCTTCCAAGTTTGCTCCTGCCAATCAGTGGGGAGTGTTCCCTGCCGTGTCGCTGGGCTGGAGAATAAACAATGAAAAGTTCTTGAAAGGAATAAGCCAAATTGATGATTTGAAATTGCGCCTTAGCTGGGGTAAGACAGGTTCTACCAATGTAGCTGATTTCTCTTACAAGCAATTTTTTTAGGGTCGGATAAGTATATGGGTAACTCCAGCATTACTTTGCAGGATTTGCTGCCCAATACCGGTGTGCGTTGGGAAATGACTACCGAATACAATGCGGGTCTCGATTTTAGTTTCTTCAATAACCGCCTCACAGGTAGCTTGGATGTATACCATCGCTATACAGATGGCGCTTTGGCTCCGGCTCCCCACATTTTGGAATCGGGATTTACCAATTATTATGACAATATCATTGATATGACCAATAATGGCGTGGAATTTAATATCGGAGGAGACATTATCCGCAACAAGGATTTCAGATGGAATACCAACTTCAATATAGCCGCCAACCGTAACAAAATAAAGCGTTTGAACGGTGCCAGCATCAGTACCTATATGCAAGATGCATACATAGAAGGAATGCCTGCCGGAACCTTGAAAGGATACAAAGTAAAAGGAATCTGCCAGGACTTGAGCGAACTGGAAGCGCTGGATGCGAAGTCTCCTACGGGAATCTATCAAAGCAATACCGGAGTGGGAGACTATATTATGGAAGATACCGATGGCAATGGCATGATAGATACCTATGACCGTGTAGTGATAGCCAACCCGGAACCGAAATGTTTTGGAGGATGGCTCAATACGTTGACTTATAAAGATTTGTCCCTCTCTTTCCTGTTCCAGTACCAATGTGGAGGCGAAGCTCTTTATAGTAACTTATTGAGTGATATGACAGGATCATCGGGACAGAGCGTGTTGCGCGAACTCTATGGCAACACATGGAATCCCGACAACAGGGATGCGCACTATGCACAACTGGTATTTATGGGATATAACAGTTATAACTATACTGCCAGTGACCGCTATGTGTTCAAGACTTCCTACCTGCGTATGAAAAACATAACGCTTTCTTATAATCTGCCCCAGGTCCTTACCACGAAATGGGGAGTGAAGAATGCATCCGTGTTTGCTACGGTAACCAACTTGTTTACCATTACCGACTGGCCCGGTCTGGACCCGGAAGCCATAGGAACGGTAGTGACTTAAATGAGTTCTTCCACCGACCCTTATCCCATGAGCCGCACCTTCTCTTTGGGGCTGAAAGTACAATTTTAATTACCTCTTAAAATAGAAACAAATGATGAAGCTAATATATAAAGTTCTTTCCCTGTTGTTTGTTGCAGGTACTATTCAGTCTTGCGACCTGCTGGGGAGCATCGATGAAATAAAGCCGGAACACGTGGTGGATGATGAAACTGCAATTATTGATGCCGGCACTGCCCAGATAGCCTTGAATGGAGTCTATGGCAGTTTGCGCAGTTTTGATGTTTGCATTTTCCGCACCTGTATGTGCGTATGGGCAGGTACATTCAATAATGCCAACGTATCCGGCGGTAGGGAATTCTTGGGAAACAGCAAAAATGAAACGGCTATTACGGTAGATAATGTAGGTGCTCAGAATGTGTACAGGGGCTACTACTATGTGATAAACTCAGCAAATTCATTTATCGCCAATTTGAATAAGAGCAATCCTTCCGATTTGCCGGAAGCGCGTAAAATGAAATGCTGGGTGAAGCCCGTTGCCTGCGTGCACTGATGAATATCCACTTGTTGCGCCTGTTTGGTGAGTATTATAATAACAATTCAGAATATGGCATTGTCCTTTATGAAGATCCGGTGCGTAGCGATGAACCTAAAGCCCGTTCCAAAGTTTCGGATTGCTATAAACTGATTCAGTACGATCTGGAATTTGCTTCCCTCAACGCTCCGGCTTATCAGGATACGCATTGCCTCACCAGTGCCTTATTTGCCAAAGCTTTAATGGCGCGCGTTTATCTGACTAAGGGGGACTATGAAAATGCTGCCGAGTGGGCAGGGCAGGTCATTGACGAGGCCGAAGGTAGCGGATATGGATTGGAAGGAGATTTCCTTTCTGTGTTTATCTCTCAGTTTAATTCTCCGGAAATGCTGTTTGCCCCCAATGTGAGTCAGGCATCTTCCGAATTGGTGAGTTCTAACTGGAACAACACGCAACCGGGACGGTTATTGACTATTCTGGGACAACCATTTGGTCCTAATGGAGAGAAAGATCCCCGTTATGAAGCCACCTATGTAGGTGTTTCCAACATAAATAAAACGAACAAGTATCCTAATTTGGATGGCTATAGAGACCTTAATTCCTATTATTTTATGCGTCTGCCGGAAGTTTACTATATAAAGGCGGAAGCCGAAGCCCGCTTGGGGCATTATGATGCAGCCCGTGAGTTGATGCGTCCGTTGTGCGACCGCTCAGGTTATGCCGAAGACTATGTGGACAATATAACCGATGGCGATGTGCTGGGCATGGTGTTGAAGAACAAACTGATGGAACTCAATATTGAAAATGGAGAAGAATGGTTCGACTTGGTGCGCTATCACCGCGAAGGTGGATTTGAAAGCTGGACAGAAGCTGAGAAAGCGAAGCTGCCTGCATTCAACCAGATTCTTCTTCCGATTCCCAGAGCGGCAATAGCCGGTAATAAGTTGTTAGTACAGAATCCCGAATATCAATCTAAATAAAACAATTATGAAAAAAGTATTCTTATTTATGCTTTGTGCATTGTGCCTGATGGGCTGCCAGGAAAAGAAGGCAGAAGGTTACACCATTCAAGGTACATTGCGAGGTGACGCCGAAGGTGCCCGCGTGATGTTGGCCGATGAGCAAGTTGTTCCTCCCCTGAAGTTGGACAGTGCAATAGTAAAGGACGGTAAGTTCACTTTGCAAGGAAAAGTGGATGCTCCGGCTTTGTATTCCCTCATTATTGATACCAATGAACCGAACGCCGAAGAACCTGACTATCGGAATAAAATGTTTAGAGTCAATTTCTACTTGGAGAATAGTGATATTACTTTCGAGGGTGATGTAGCTACTCTGCCTGCTTACTACTATAATCCAGCACGTAGGGGCAAACCGGTCATTAAAGGTTCTGTAGCCCAAGATATGTCAGATAAACTAAATGCCTCTATCAGTGAACCTTCCAAAGAGTTGAACAAACTGGGCGAGCAATATTCCAAAGAGTATATCATCCCCGAAATGGATGGTAAGGACGCAACGGAGCGTGGCATTGAAATAGTGAAAGCCGAAGCGCCTTTTGCCAAGCAGGTGAAAGATGCCACTTGGAAATTTATCCGCGAGAATCCTTCTTCTGTGGTTGCTTTTGATCAGGCTTCTTATATCATTAATGGATATACCGCTACCCCCAGTTCTGCCGAGATAAATGAATTGCTGGGCATATTGGAAGGTCCGTGGGCGGGTACCAAGCAATTGGAGGAATTGAAAACAGTAGCGGCTACCACTCGTAAACTGGCTATAGGTGAGCCCTACATTGATGTGGAATTGCTGAATGCGAAAGGAGAAAGAGTGATGCTTTCTTCTTTGGTTCCCAAAGATAAATATGTGATGTTGGAGTTTTGGGCTAGCTGGTGCGGTCCTTGCCGTGGTGAAATACCTCATTTGGTGAAGGTATATAATAAGTATAAGGACTTCGAAATCATCAGTATTTCCGTAGATGCCAAGGAAGCCGATTGGCAGAAAGCAATGAAGGAGGAAGGAATGGTGTGGACACAACTTCGCAATCCCGACGGACTGGAAGGTGCTGTGAAAGAGAAGTATAACATCTTCGGTGTACCTACCTGCCTCTTGCTGGACAAGGAAGGTAAGTTCTATAAGACGAATATGCGTGGTGCTTATTTGGATGAGTTTTTGGTAGAGACTTACGGTAAATAGTATATTTGTTTTTTAAGGGGTAAATTACAAATTTGACGCAGCGCTCATTATCAGTAATTTACCTCTTTCTTTGTTCTCTCAAAAGCCTCAGAACGGCGATTCTTGAAAAGTTGTAACACGACTTCTCCTTTTGTTCTTTGCAAATTTGACGCGCTTTTTTCAGCATGTTTTTTACAAAAGCTCAATGATCTTGAAAGTCCGGTTATTGTGCCGCCTGCATTCCTCTACTTTAGCGAATTTCTCCACTTCTTTAGCAGTCATTCCGCGTCCGTTGAATATATTCAGTTCCTTATATATTTTTCCTATCGTACTTTTTATCTCGGTCGGGGTATATTCTTTTCCTACCTCAAACTGCCGGGCAAACATGGCTTTGGCTTTATTGCTGTGTTTGGCAACGGAGGAATGCACCGTGCCCAGAGAGTCGCGGATGGCCTTGTCTTTCAATCCCAATTCCCGCACACGGTCTGCTCCAAACCGGTTGTAGCATATATAAAGGTTATGATCCCCTTCCGAAGTCAACAGGCTGGTAATGAGTTGCAGATACCTTTGTTGTATTTTCTTGTCCGCATTCTTCTTCAGATGTTCCAGGGATTCGAATTTATGGAGTAACCATTCATATCGGTCTTTTCGGGAAATGATACGCTGGATGGCAAGGCGTTCTTTGTCACTTACGTCATACGTCTTTTCGGTATGTGTCACTTTGAAATACTTTGTCTGCTGGTATGCGTTCAATAGTAATCGCACATTCGTATAAAGTTGCTTCACAGATTGTTCTTCGTAGTAATTGGCTATAATGAACGGTTCGGGTTGCTTGGCATCATTCAGGAAACGGGTGTAGCTGTTGTCCGCTATCGCTTCGCGCAGCAAGGTACGTTTTCCGTCGTTGGTAGAGGCTTCCAGTAGCTTATTCCATTGGCGGTATATTTCCTCGGCGCCATTCAGTCAGTTGTCTATTTCTTCCCGGCTTTGGTATTCCAGTTCGGGATCTATGCCTGTGATATGGGTGAGGCTTCTGATTCCTTTTCGGAAACGTCCCGCTATCTGGATGGCCTCTGTCTTGGGATCGATAACGGATTGCGAAGCGCCGCATACGTCCGAGATAAGAATGACGTGAGGCGGTTCGCAGTCAATATCTACTGCCGAGAAAAATCGGGATGTAAAGAAGTTATAGCGCTTTAACTCGCTGATAAATATTGATTTCTCGCGCCGGCGTCCCAGGAATAGTTTCTCCATGCCGTCTTTACTGCAATAAGTACAACTGTTCTGCAATTCGGGTATCAGGCGGAAGAAGGAGTTGATGGAATCGATGCTGTTGCAAAAGATACAGATCTTTTCCCTTTTGCTTTGCACGCATTCGGAGAGTGCTTGCGTGATATTATTGGTGCTGATTACATTCAGTTTCAGTTGAAAATCATAGTCCGGCTGAATCAATACCTTATAAAAATCATCGAAGCGGTGGTCATTGGCTATAATCGGGGTTGCCGAGATCAGCGCTTTGTGGCGAAAGCGGAAGAAATCTTCCATAGGTAGGATAATGCTGTCGCGAAAGTTGACATCCTGTATTATTTTCTCGCACTCGTCAAACAGCAGGAAGCATTCGGCATACATATCTATATCCAGTTGCTTCATGGCTTCTTTTATTTTGGGGAAACTTTCGGGAGTGGTCAGCAGTTTGTAATTCCGTTTGCGATTTTCTTCCAGAAAGTGTGCTACTTTTTCTGTGGTCACTCCTTGCATCACTGCCAGGCAGTGTTCGTGTTTCTTGGCTTTGCTCTCAATAACGGGAACATTCGGTTCTATGATGATAGACCGCCGGGGAGAAGTCAGTTCAAAGTGCGTGGCTCCTATGCCGGGCAGACGTTTGTTGATAACACAGTTGGTAGGGATAAATTTTATTCCTGCATGTAGCAATGCATCGCTCAGGTATTCGCCCCGGTTGATGTGATAGGTTCTGTTGTATTCCATTTCTTTTCTTTTTCGGGGGGGGCAGTTGTCTCCTGATATGTGCGGCAAAGATAGCATTTCTTTTTGGAATAATGGACAGGGTAAAAGAAGAAGGTAGTAGTGCGCACTGGAGGAGATGGTGAGATGCACTAGTGCAACTCGGCAGTTACTGTACAGTGCCCCGGCGGTTACTGTACAGTGGCAATCCAATGCGAATATTCATTTTGATTAATGTGCCTATACGAAAAATTAGTTTGAATGGTCAGGAACATTAAGTTTCCCTTTTCTGCACGAGGTTGTCCCTGCTTTTTTCAAGAAACAAGAATCTTTTTGTCGAAAAAATTATTAATATAAAAATATAAGTTGTTCTTTTGTAGAAAAATTATTGCTATGAAGAAAAATACGAAAAAATTATTTCAATATCCGGATGGATTTAAGGGAATAGAGTTGATACAATCAAAGAATGATGAAGGTACGGAACTTGCAGCATGGCTCAGCAATCCGGGTGGTCCGGGCAGTTATGCGTTGATAGGTTATGTCCGTCCCAAGGATTGGGATAAATTTCAAGAGGCATTCAATTCCTTGATGTCTACTTATATTGTGCCGTTGGAAGGCGACGAAGAGGAATAGAGCAGTAAGAAAGATACAGATGATGCAGCCGAAACATTACTAATGTTACGGGTCTCACATTACTAATGTTATGGGGCAGACATTAGTAATGTCATGCCTTTGATGTTAGTAATGTAGTAAGCGTATCATTACGAATGTTTTTTGGAAAATCCTTGTGCGTTTTTGCTTTTTCCTATTATCTTTGTAAGCCTTAACAAATCTAATGTGAATGAAAATGATAAACGCAGAGTTATTTAAGGAAGTATCCCCTTTGTCCGATAAAGATTGTTTTATTTTAATTGAAAGACAGAAATCTAACTTCAACTTTCCCATCCATATACATCCGGAGTGTGAACTTAATTATATTGAGAATGCGAAGGGTGCGCAACGCATTGTAGGCGATTCCATAGAAGAAATAGATGAGGAGGAATTGGTGCTGATCACTAATCCCAAATTGGAACATGCCTGGATGGACCATAATAACAAGTCGCAAACGATTCATGAGATCACGATTCAGTTTCATTCGGATTTGTTGACGGAGGCTTTCTTGAATAAGAACCAGATGATTAGCATTCAGCAACTTTTCCGTCATGCAGAGAAAGGAGTAGTATTCAGCCGTGAGACGATGGCGAAAGTCCGACCTTTATTGAAAACGTTGACTTGTGAGAATGATAGTTTCTATTCATTGGTAAAGCTATTGATTATTCTTCATGAGTTGTCTGTTGATAAGGGGATGCGCGAATTATCCAGCCGCCAATTTGTTGCAACGACGGAAGAAAAAGGCGGAGGTAATAAGAAACTCAACAAAGTGATGGACTATCTGAGCCAGCATTATGCTGAAACGATTCGTCTGTCAACAGTGGCGGACTTGGTCAATATGAGTGAGGCTTCTTTCTGCCGCTTTATCAAGCAACATACCTCAAAAAGTTTTATTGATTTCCTGACGGACATTCGTTTGGGAGCTGCTGCACGCGCACTCATTGACTCCTCTCAGTCTATTGCCGAAATAGGTTATGACTGCGGGTTCAATAATCTTTCTAACTTCAATCGTATTTTTAAAAAGAAGAAGGGGGTTACGCCCAGTGAGTTTCGCGATAATTATCGGAAGAATAAGACGATAGTTTAATTTTTTATTGGGAAATCTTTTAAAACCATAGGGGCAGGAAATTCCAGATAAATATCAGAAAAGAAAATAACTTTTCGTATCTTTGTAACAAATCAGTTTTGTTTATGGAACAGAGAGACAAGTATATCCGTTTTGATTGGGCTGCCAAGCGTTTGCTGAGGAATAAAGCTAATTTTGGTGTGCTGGAAGGTTTCCTTACCGTGCTTCTTGGCGAGGAAATTCGCATCGTAGAAATATTGGAGAGCGAGAGTAACCAGCAGTGCGAAGACGATAAATTTAATCGGGTAGATATTAAGGCACGTAATAGTAAGGATGAAATAATCATAGTCGAAATACAGAATACCCGCGAACTTTATTACTTGGAACATATCCTTTATGGTGTGGCTAAAGCCATAACGGAGCATATCGAATTGGGTAGTCTTTATTCGGATGTGAAGAAAATATATTCCATCAGTATTCTTTACTTCGACATTGGTCAAGGGAATGATTATCTCTATCATGGGCAAAATACTTTTGTAGGTGTACATACCAACGACTATCTTCAGGTGACTACAAAGGAGAAGGATGCTATTGTTCGCAAACTTCCCTCTGAAATATTTCCGGAATATTTTCTTATCCGGGTGAATGAGTTTAATAAAGTAGCCATAACTCCATTGGAGGAATGGATAGATTATCTTAAGACCGGCTGTATTCGTCCCGATACCCAAGCTCCGGGACTGGCGGAAGCACGCAAAAAGTTGATTTATTATAATATGGAACCTGCTGAACGAGCTGCTTATGACCGCCATGTGGATACAATAATGATACAAAATGATGTGTTGGGGACAGCTAAAATGGAAGGGCGTGAGGAAGGGTTGAAAGAAGGATGTCAGGAAGGATTGAAAGAAGGATTGGAAAAAGGGCGTGAAGAAGAGAGAAAATCGATGGCTCGTAATCTGAAAGCTCTTGGTTTGCCCATAGATACTATAGCTCAGGCTTCTGGCTTGTCTATAGAGGACATAAAAAAGCTTTGATTGTCTGCTGACGTTTACTTATCTGATTACACATAATTATATATGAGTCCTCCATTGGCATTAAATCCTTTGGAGGGCTTTATTTATATAGGCGTATGAGATAACTTCCATTTATCAGTTAATATTATATTATCACCTGTTGATACTATTTGTTCAACTTAATATATCTATTTTCAGCGAAAGTTGCTTTCATATCATTATCTGGTTCTTGAATTATTGGGGAAAGTAAGAAATATAGGCTATAATCTTTATTCTGCATATCAAAGTCGTAAAATTGATAAGATTTCATCATTTAGTGCTTAAATTGTACTTGTATTCAGCCATTTTATTCAAGACCTTTGTACCATACAAAATTGGTTGGGGAATGACATTTGTACACACCTTATTTAAAACCTTTTGTGTCAACCTTGAAAACAAGCATCAAAAAGAAAAGTGCTAATATAATTAAAATCTAATTTTACGTTATGAAAAAACTAACATTCCTTATCTTCATGTTGTTTGCATGGGCCCAGCTCTTTGCTCAACAATTGTCTATTACGGGAAAAGCCACAGATGAAAGCGGCGAGCCTATGCCGGGTGTAAATGTAGAAACAAAGAATACCACTACAGGTACAATAACCGATCTAGATGGAAACTTTGCAATTAAAGTAGAGAAAGGGAAAGTCTTGACTTTTTCTTTTATTGGGTATGAAACCATCTCTCAGAAAGTGATGTCAGAGAAACCTTTGTCTATTGCGATGAGAGAAAGTTCTGTTTTGGTAGATGAAGTAGTTATCACAGCTCTCGGAATCAGAAAAGAGAAAAAAGCATTGGCCTATTCCGTTACAGAGGTCAAGAGTGATGATTTAAATCGAGTGAAGGTCTCGAACATCGCCAATAGTTTGGTCGGTAAGGTGGCTGGTGTTAATGTAGTAAAACCTGCTACAGGTGTCATGGGCTCAAGCCGTGTGACGATTCGCGGTAACGGTTCTTTGAGTGGAGGTAATCAACCTCTTTATATTATAGATGGTATACCGATGGATAACAGCAATTACGGACAAGCCGGACAATGGGGCGGTTCTGACGGTGGCGACGGTATTTCTTCCATCAATAGTGAGGACATTGAAAGCATGAGTGTACTGAAAGGCGGTACTGCGGCAGCTTTATATGGTTCGCGTGCCTCCAACGGTGCAATCGTGATTACCACGAAGAAAGGTGCTGCCGGCAAAGTAAAAGTAGAGTATAACCTTTCTTTTACGAAAGATACTCCGATGTTGAAGAATTATGATTTTCAATGGGAATATGGTTGTGGTGTCAATGGCTTGACTCCTAATCAATTGGCGGCTTCTATGGCTCCTCAATATGGCATGACGCCAGAACAGGCAATTGCCGTACTGGCTCCGAATTTAGCAAAGCAGATGAGTGTAATGAGTTATGGTGGTAAATTGGATGGCTCTATGGTGATGCAGTATGATGGCGTGGAACGTCCCTATTCTGCATTGGGAAAAAACAATTTCAAGGATTTCTATGATAACGGTTGGTCGTTGAATAATAACGTATCAGTGTCCGGCGGTAACGAAAAGATTCAGTTTCGTGTAGGTGCAGGCGACCAGCGTTTCCATGATATGCAGCCCAATTCTAAACTGGAACGTAATAATATAACATTGAGCTTGAATGCAAAACTAGACCAGCATTTTTCAATGAAAGCCAATGTGATGTATATCCGTGAAAGAGCTAAGAATCGTTCTCATTTAGGTGATATTACTGATAATGCCAATGCTCCCTTGTGGCAGTTGGCACCTAACTACGGTTTGTCGGATATGAAAGCAACCAACGAAGACGGAACAGAGAATGAAATTAGTGGTAGCGGATTTGTGGTAAACCCCAACTTTGTAGTTGAACGATATAAACAATCGGATGCCAAAGACCGTGTTATTGGTTCTATTGAAGCACAATATAATTTCACTCCTAATTGGTATCTGCGCGGTCGTGCCGGAGGTGATATGATTAACCGTCGTGCAGAAAGCGGTGTACCTTGGGGAACAGCCCTTGATCCGGAAGGATATATTTCTAACAGTTCTGAATATCATGGCGAATTCAATGTGGAAGCTCTTGCCGGATATACAAACAGTTTCAAGGAAGGATTATTTAATGTAGATGCCTTTGTAGGTTGGAATACAATGTCTACATGGTCTAATTCAACCAGTGCCAGCGGTAACGATTTTATTACGCCGGGTTTTAATACAATAAATAATACCAAGACTACTTCCGGTGGTCATTATACTTCTGAAAGTTATATCAATTCTATTTTCGGTTCTGCCGAATTTGCTTATAAAAGTATGGTTTACCTTACATTGACAGGACGCAACGACTGGTTCTCTACATTGTCATATAGAGGAAAAACATCTCCTAACCATATTTTTTATCCTTCTGTTGGCTTAGGCTTTATCCTCAGCGAAGCGATTCAAATGCCGTCTTGGTTGCCATACTTGAAGTTACGTGGTTCATGGGCAGAATCCGGAGGTTCGGTAGGTGCATACAACTTAGGATTGACTTATGGATATGGCGAAGCATATCGGGGACATTCAGTAGGGTCTATTAACGGTAGTACTATTCCTAACCTGAATCTGAAACCTTTGACTTCCATCTCTTATGAAGCGGGCTTTGAAGCACGTTTCCTTAATAATCGTCTTGGAGTGGATTTCACTTACTATGTGCGTAATACGCGGGATGATATTGTCAGTGCAGGTATATCAAGTGGGTCTGGTTATGGTAGTGTGAAGATTAATGCCGGTAAGTTGCAGAACCGTGGTATCGAATTGCTTTTGACAGGAACTCCGGTACGCACACGCCATTTCAGTTGGGATGCTTCTTTTAATTTCTCTTACAATAAGAGTGAAATCAAGCGCATCACTGATGACATTACTGAGTTTATATTAGAAACTTCCCGTACAGGACATGATTCCGACGCTTGTGGTCCGGCATGGATCTATCAGGAGGTAGGCGAACCTTACGGAATAATCAAAGGCGTTTCATTCAAACGTAATGATAAAGGTGAAATCATGTATAAGGATGGTTTGCCCATGAAAGGGGACATTATCAAACTAGGTGAAAGCGTACATCCTTATACCTTAGGATTTACCAATACATTTACCTTACACGGATTTACATTGAGCTTCTTGATTGATGCCAAGATTGGTGGCAAAGTTTATTCGGAAACCAATGCCCATATGATTAGCTTCGGATGTCATAAGGACACATTGCCCGGACGTGAAGGTGGCGTGATTGGTCAAGGTGTGAAGGAAGACGGTGTAACGCCCAATGATGTGAAAGTAGAGGCTAGAACATATTATTCGGCTTTGTCCGGCATAACCGAGAACTGTGTATATGATGCTTCTTTCGTGAAGTTGCGTGAAGTTTCATTCGGCTATAACTTCCCGACCAGTCTGGTTCATAAAATAGGTCTTTCCGGATTATCACTGTCGTTGGTTGCTCATAACTTATGGAACATCTATGACAAAGTACCCTTGGTTGACCCGGAATCCTCCTTCAATAATGGAAATGCGCAGGGCTTCGACTCTTATGGAATGCCTGTGTCTCGTAGCTATGGTTTTAACTTGAATGTCAAATTTTAAAAGAAAGGAAGATTATGTTATCTAAAATACTTAAATCAGCCTTGTTGCTGAGCTTAACAGGTGTTCTTTTTTCCTGCAATTTCGAGGAGATAAATACCGACCCTAATAATACGACGTCTATTGCACCCGGAGCATTACTGACATATACACAGATGCATACCATTAATGGAGGTAATGCCAAAAATATTCAGTTGGGAACTTGTATGATGATTGTACAACAAACGGCAACGCTGAATCTTGATATGCCCGGAGATAAATATTATCAGATGGACTCTTATGCAAACTCTATGTTTGTAGATACTTACAGTGATTTGATAAAGAATTGGCGGGAATTGGTGGTAATAGCCTCATCCGATGCGAAGTATGAAAATACATTGGGAGCGGCTAAAATTTGGGGAGCTTATTTGTTCCAGCGTATGACGGACTTGTTTGGCAATGTTCCTTATTCCGAAGCCGGATTGGGTTATTATGAGAGTATCTATCGTCCGAAATATGACAATCAGGAGGATATTTACAAAGGAATGATTCAAGATGTAAAAGACGGACTGAAACTATTGGGAGAGGACAAACCCGCTATGGATGGTGACCTGTTTTATGAAGGCAATATTGCTCAATGGAAAAAGTTTGGTGGTTCGCTACTGGTAAGATTGGGTATGCGTTTATCGGAAGTTACTCCTGATCTGGCAAAAGAAACAGTGCAGTTTGCCGTACAGAATGGTGTAATGACCGAAGCAGGGGATATGTGCAGATTGATTCATAATGTTGATAAGGATGCTTTTAAAAACATATTGAGCAAGCGCTACGAACTGGATGGATTTGTGAAGGATGATGCTATTAAAATTAGTAAAACGTTCATGGACTATCTGAAAAGTACAAATGATCCGAGAATTAAATCTTATTGTTCTTTGAAAGATGGAAATGATGATCCTGCCGTACAAGCCGGACTTCCGAACGGTTATGATTCAAATACGATAACCGAGGTAGGCGATGCTTATATAGGAAAGGAGAACTGTTCCAACTTCAATACAAATACCATCTTGAAACTGGATGCTCCTACCTTATTCTTATTGCCTTCGGAAACCAAGCTCTTACTGGCGGAAGCAACTTTGAGAGGTTGGACACCGGGCGATGCAGCTTCTTTATTTGAAGAAGCGGTAATATGTTCTATGAAAGAGCAGAAGATAGCTTATGGTGTTGAAATTCCACAGGCTGAAATTGATGCTTATCTAGCACAAGATCTTTTCAAGAAAGCTGCGAGCACAGAAGCTAAGTTGGAAGTGTTGGGGCAACAATATTGGGTCGCTACTTTTATGAATGGTTTTGAAAGCTATGCCAACTGGCGTCGCACAGGCTATCCTACTTTAACACCGACACATTATGCAGGTAGCCAAAGCAATGGACAGATTCCACGTCGTTTGCCTTATTCAGTAGAAGAATATACAATCAATAAGGCCAATGTGGAAGCGGCAGTGCGCCAGCAAGGTGCTGACGATGTAACGACACGCATATGGTGGGATAAGAAATAATTGTTAACCTATAAAATTTAGAGATTATGAAAACAAAAGATTTATTTGTAGGATTGTTTGTCACTCTAGGATTGTCAGCATGTACGGATGTCGAGATCTTAGACGAAGGAAATAAAGACGGGATAGAGGTGCAAAGCCGTGGGCTTTTCTCCAACGAAGTTAATATAAATTGGAATGAGGAACATCAAATAATTGATGGATTCGGAGTTGCCCAGGCGGGTTGGGCTGCCGATTTATTTATGTACCCTCAAAGAGACACAGTGGCAGCATTACTTTTCGGCGAAAACGGATTGAATATAAACATGTTGCGTGGGCAGGTCTTTCCTCATTATTGGGATAGTGAGACAGACTCCACTTATCATATGGAGGATAATGTGGATATGCCATTGAGTGATCCTTATTTTCAGACCGCTACCTCTGATGACTTGGATAGAAGAGGTCAATTGTGGGTTAGCAAAGTTGCCTATAAAAATTATAATGTGGACAAACTGTTCTTCAGTACATGGACACCACCTGCCTTCATGAAAACGAATGGTGCACGTCAGCAGGGTAGTTTGAAACCTGAATCTTATCAAGCGTTTGCAAATTATTTGGCTGGTTTTTGCAAGGCCTATAAGCAGGCTGGATTGGATGTATATGCCATGTCACCTGTAAATGAACCCAATTTTGCTACGCCGGACTGGAACTCTTGTAAATGGGAAGAGGCTGATTTGGCTAAGTTTATAGTTGAAAATATGGGACCCACTTTCCAACGGGAAGGGTTGAATACGAAAATTGTATTCGGTGAAGTTGCCCAGTGGTCGACTTTAGTTTTGGGATATCTTAATCTTGTTTCTGCTAAAAAATATGTGGAGAATGTAATAAAGGCTGATGAAAGAGTGGTAGAATATGCTAATGTGGCGGCTGGTCATGGATATGATTTGCCTAATATTCCTTACGAGTTCCCGATAGAACCCTATGATGTGGCTGCTTCAAAAGGATTAGATGTATGATTAACTGAAATCAGCACGACTTATGACACATTTGATGCTTCAATGGATAATGGTATCAAATGGGCTGAAAAGTTCTATAAGTTCTTATCAAAAGCGGATGTTAATGCTTTGATTTGGTGGGCTGGTGCTAGACCCGGAAGTAATAATGAAGCCCTTATCCAGTTAAATGATGGCAACTATGTGGTTACTAAAAGATATGAAGTTTTTGGCAATTATACTCGATATATTAAATCGGGAAGTGTCCGCATAACAGCAGAGAAGAGTCTAGGTGCTCCGTCTGGATTACTGCTTTCTTCTTTCAAGAATGGAAATGAATGGGTCGTTGTAGCGGTAAATAAATCTTCGAAAGAGATTACTACTACAATCAAGTTGAGTGGAAAAGAAGTAGAAGGCGGTTTGCAACCTTATTTGACAGATGCGTCTCACAAGTGGAGTAATCAAGAAGTTATTCAACCCGGTGAAGCAAATACATTTTCTATAACTTTGCCAGCAACCAGTGTTGTTACTTATACGGGAGTAGTTAAATAATTTGTGAAAATGCAGAGGGGGTGTATGTTCATATCATACAACCCCTCTTTTAAACAGGACATGTGATGAAACAAATTTTCTTATTGTGCCTCACTCTACTTTTTACGATTAATATCCAGGGGAATACCCCCTCTAAGATTCTATTGTATACTCAAAAAAAAGGTCAGGTCATTGATGGTTTTGGTATTGCCCAGGCAGGCTGGGCCGATGAATTGTATATGCATCATAAACGTGCGGAAGTGATGGACCGGTTGTTTGGGGATCAGGGACTACGGCTAAGCATTATGCGTGGCGAAGTATTTCCACAATGGGCTACGGATTCCACGGATGACCATGCCAAGCGATGTGCTCAATTATGGTTGACACGTTATGCCAAGGAAGTCTGCAAAGTTGATAAATTGATTTTTTCTACTTGGAGTCCTCCTGCATATATGAAAAGCAATGCTAATGTCTCTCATGGATATCTGAAACAGGAATATTATCAGGCTTTTGCCGATTATTTGGTTGCCTTTTGCAAAGCTTATGAAGAAGCCGGGCTGAAATTGTATGCCATCTCACCTTCTAATGAACCGGGATATGAAGCTCCATGGAACTCTTGTAAATGGACTCCCCGACAGATGGGAACATTCCTGACGGAATATCTGGAACCGGCAATAAGAAAATCATGTCCGGATGTCCGGATTATATACGGTGAAAATCCGTCTTGGTCTAATCCTGAACATCCTAAGTTGCAATTTTTGTCTTCACAGAAGTTTGTAGAGGAAATATTAGCAGCACATCCGGCAATGGACGGCAATACTTATATTGCTTCGGGGCATGGCTATGAAATTCCTCTTTCCCAATATATACCGGGTGAGAAAGACGTAGAAGTCCCCATTGTTCCATATACAAAAGCGATGGAAAAGGGACAGCATGTATGGGTAACAGAGGTTAGTTCGATTGACCCTTTGGATGCCGGTATGGGCAACGGTCTGAAATGGGCTGCTACCTTTCATCGTTATTTGACGGATGCTCAGGTCAATGGTTTTGTATGGTGGGGTGGAGCTATGCCTACTTCTAATAATGAGAGCTTGATCGTCCTTGATAAAGATAAGGAAAACTATGCTTTAACTAAACGGTATGCAACATTTGGAAACTATACAAGATACATTCCTGTGGGAAGCTGCCGGATAGAAAATGAGCTTGTATCCTTACCTGGAGAATTAATGGTTTCTTCTTTTTGTCAGGATAAGCAATATACATCGGTTATTGTCAATCCCACCGGTAAAGAAATCCGTTGCAATTTACAGGTAAAAGACGCGGAACAGACCGGTGTGCTGATGCAATACACAACAACGGAAACCCAAAACTGGGAACAAACGGAAATTAAGTATAAAGGGAAAGGCTATTCACTTCTTATTCCTCCATATAGTGTAACTTCCTTGGTAGGATTAGTCAAGTGATAACAATTTTATAAAAAGAGGTATATGATTGTAGATTTAGAACAAGAAATAGAATACTTGCGTCGGCGGCAGGAAGCATTATTACAGAGGAAGAACCAACCGGAGGAAGAACCAAACGGCATCATCCGCCGCTACATTCATCCGGTACTTACCCGTAACCACATCCCTTTGGAATGGCGTTACGACTTCAATCCCGAAACCAATCCTTATTGTCTGGAACGTATCGGCTTTAATGCAATCATGAATTCGGGAGCCATCAAATGGAACGGCAAATACCTGATGGTAGTCCGTGTGGAAGGCGTAGACCGCAAATCATTTTTTGCCATTGCCGAAAGTCCGAATGGAATAGACAACTTCCGCTTTTGGGAGCGTCCTGTGGCATTGCCCGATTTGAATCCGGCAGAAACCAATGTATATGATATGCGGCTAACCGCCCACCAAGACGGCTGGATATACGGCATATTCTGTAGCGAAAGACATGATGATGCGGCACCGGCAGGCGATCTGTCCTCTGCTGTGGCAAAGGCGGGTATTGTGCGCACCAAAGATTTGGTGAATTGGGAACGTCTGCCCGATTTAAAATCAGACCATCAGCAACGGAATGTGGTACTGCATCCGGAATTTGTCAATGGTAAATATGCCCTTTACACCCGTCCGCAAGATGATTTCATAAATGCGGGAAACGGAGGGGGAATAGGTTGGGCGCTGATAGATGATATAACCCATGCGGAAGTAAAGGAAGAAATCATCATCAACCACCGTTATTATCACACCATTAAAGAGGTGAAGAACGGGGAAGGACCTCATCCTATTAAAACGCCGAAGGGCTGGTTGCACTTGGCACATGGGGTACGCGCCTGTGCTGCCGGATTGCGGTATGTGCTCTATCTGTATATGACGGCGCTGGACGAACCGTGGCGCCTGATAGCCGAACCGGGAGGTTATCTCCTTGCCCCTTTGGGAGAAGAACGGATTGGGGACGTCTCAAACGTATTGTTTTCCAACGGATGGATTGCCGATGAAGACGGCACCGTGTACATTTACTATGCTTCCAGTGACACACGTATGCATGTGGCCACATCTACCATTGATATATTGACAGACTACTGCCAGCATACCCCTGCCGACGGGCTTCGCTCGGCTGCATCGGTAGCTGCGATTAATGAATTGATTGATAAAAACCGGGCTTTTATGGAACGGAAAAAGTAATTGACTGATAGAATCGTTTAAACAGAGTTGGTGAATTTTAAGGGAAAAGATTAGGTGAGGTTAGGGTAGGTGTGCGGATTTCCGCATACCTACCTTTGGAAAATAGAGTATAAACATTTACCTTTACTGCGTGAAAGACGGGGACCGTACCTGATGCACAGGTAAGTGTAACATTAAAATAACATATAACTAAAGACATAATATTATGAAAAAACATCGTATTCTTGCTATTCTGATAGCTTTCTTTACAGTGACTAATTTTTGCTTTGCCGGAAAATGGAAAGCCGAACATGTATTCCTGATCGGTCTTGACGGCTGGGGTGTATACAGCGTGGAAAAGGCGGATATGCCGAATGTAAAGGCATTGATGGATGCCGGATGCTATACATTGAAAAAACGTAGTGTATTGCCTTCGTCAAGCGCCGTAAACTGGGCATCTATGTTTATGGGTGCCGGTCCCGAACTGCACGGATATACCGAGTGGGGATCAAAGACTTCCGAACTTCCTTCGCGCGTGCTGAATGAACATGGCATTTTCCCAACCGTATTCAATGAACTGCGCAAAGCCGACCCCAAAGCCGAAATAGGTGCGTTGTATGAATGGGACGGTATTAAATACCTGGTAGATACTTTGGCTTTGAATTATCATGCCCAAGCTCCCGATTATAACAAGTACCCCACCGGACTTTGCGAAATGTTATGCAAATACATCACAGAAAAGAAACCTAACCTGGTGACCATCTGTTTTGACAATCCCGACCACGTGGGCCATGCCGACGGACACGATACTCCCGCCTATTATGCAAAACTGAAAGAACTGGATGGATACATCGGACAAATAGTGGATGCCATAAAAGCTGCCGGCATCTATGACAATAGTATTATTATCATTACAGCCGACCACGGTGGCATCAACAAGGGACACGGTGGAAAGACCATGCAGGAAATGGAAGCTCCATTCATCATTGCCGGAAAGAATATAAAGAAAGGCGGAGCTTTTGAAGAAAGCATGATGCAGTTTGACTGTGCTTCCACCATCGCTTATATCTTTGGCTTGAAGCAGCCTCAGGTATGGATAGGCCGTCCCATGATGCAGGTCTTTAAATAAATACCCAAACGATAAACCATGAAATTACATAGCATAGACATTCTTATTATTTGCGCTTACCTGATGATCATTGTGGCTATCGGGCTTTTCCTGAAGAAGAGGGCTGCAAAGAATATGGATTCTTATTTCTTAGGGGGCAAATCGCTCCCTTTCTATATGCTGGGGCTATCCAATGCTTCGGGCATGTTTGATATAACCGGAACCATGCTGATGGTTTATTGGGCTTTCGCCTATGGCTTCAAGAGTCTGTGGATTCCCTGGCTGTGGCCCGTATTCAACCAAATTTTCCTGATGGTTTATCTATCCATATGGCTTCGCCGGAGTAATGTGCTTACGGGTGCCGAATGGATAAAGACCCGCTTCGGAAAAGGAAAGGGAGCTACACTGTCGCACACCATCGTTATCATATTTGCCTTGTTGAGCGTACTCGGTTTCCTGAGTTACGGCTTTATCGGCATCGGCAAATTCATGGAGATTTTCTTTCCGTGGAGTGCGGTGTCTCCATACGTGCCGTTTGATATTCCGTTGCAGTATGTGCCCCATTTCTATGGCATCTTCTTTACTGCCATTGCTACGTTTTATGTCATGCTGGGCGGTATGCTCAGTATTGTGTGGACGGATGTGGTGCAATTCCTTATCATGACCATAGCGGGTGTCGTTATAGCAGTGATCGGTATGAATATGGTGGCTCCCGAAATGATTCAGTCATTTGTTCCGCAGGGCTGGGATTCCCCTTTCTTTGGCTGGACGCTGGATATTGATTGGAGCGAGAAAATGACATTGCTCACAGAACGCATGGCGAATGAACCTTACAGCCTGATTGGTATCTTTGTGATGATGGCCTTGCTGAAAGGAATCTTTATGAGCATGGCAGGACCTGCTCCCAACTATGACATGCAGAAAATCCTTTCGTGCAAATCTCCCAAGGAAGCGGCTTTGATGAGTGGTTCCGTGCCGGTTATCCTGCTGATTCCCCGTTACCTGATGATTATGGGGTTTGCTTTGCTGGCTATTTATTTCTTTAAAGTAGATGGCGGATTGACTCAGCTCACGGCTACGAATACGGACTTTGAAACGATTCTCCCTCATCTTATTACGAAGTATGTGCCTGTAGGTTTGGCAGGATTGCTGCTGGCCGGTTTGCTGTCGGCGTTCATGTCTACTTTTGCATCTACGGTCAATGCGGCTCCGGCGTATGTGGTGAATGATATTTATCTGAAATATATCAATCCGAAGGCTTCTATCAAGACACAGATCCGTGCCAGTTATTTGATTTCTGTGCTGGTAGTGATTATCAGTACGGTGATGGGATTCTTCCTGAAAGACATCAATGAGATATTCCAATGGATCGTGGGAGCTTTGTTCGGCGGATATATTGCTGCCAATGTATTGAAATGGCACTGGTGGAGATTCAATGGCGAAGGCTATTTCTGGAGAATGACCGCCGGAGTGGTGGCCGCTATTGTGATGAAGTTTACGGTTCCCGATGCGTGGATGCTTTATTTCTTCCCGGTATTGTTTGGCATTTCCCTGATAGGGTGTATTGCCGGAACGTATTCGGCTCCTCCCACGGATGATGAAACATTGATCCGTTTCTATATCCGTGTACGTCCGTGGGGCTGGTGGAAACCGGTGGCCGAGAAGGCGATAGCGCGTTATCCGCAAGTGACGCGGAACAAGAATTTCAAGCGGGATGCGTTCAATGTAGCCATCGGTATTGTGTGGCAATGCTGCCTGACTATTGTTCCTATGTACCTGGTGGTGCGTGGCAACTTCGGGCTGGTAGTTTCCGTGGCTATACTCATTGCAACTACGATTATCCTGAGATATACATGGTATAAACCTTTGCGCCGGGAGGAGAAAGAGTATAATGAGTTAATGAAGGCAATAGGATTTGATAAAGAATAAGGCGGTGTGTTAATGCCTTTTTGACACCGCGAAAAAACAATATGACACCGTGAAAAAAGATTTTCGCGGTGTCATATTATCTATTAGACCCTTTGATATCCTGATAAGGATATTACTTACTTCAGTCCTCTGTTTTCCAGCAACGGATCAATGCCGGGCTCTTTGCCACGGAAGTTGACGTACATATCCATTGCATCATCAATGCTGCCGGGGGTGAGGATATATTTGCGGAACTTACCTGCTACTTCCTGATTGAATATATCACCGGTTTCCTTGTATGCCTCGTAGGCATCACAATCCAGCACCTCTGCCCAGATGTAGCTGTAATAACCGGCTGTGTAACCTCCGCCCATGGTGTGGTTGAAATAGGTAGTGCGGTAACGCGAAGGAATCTGTTTCAGCAATCCGCGTTTTCCCAATGTTTCAGCCTCAAACTGCATAACATTCATATCATCGGGAACTTCTTTCAATACATGGTAGTCCATATCCAGCAGGGAAGCGGCCAGATATTCGGTAGTGACGAAGCCTTGTCCGTATTTGCCGCTCTTATCCATTCTCTCAACCAATTCGGCAGGGATCACTTCACCGGTCTGGTAATGTTTGGCATATACATTCAATACTTCCGGTTCAAATGCCCAGTGTTCATCTATCTGTGACGGCAGTTCCACAAAGTCGCGAGGAACACTTGCCACACCATAATAATGTACGTCCTTGAACAGGTTGTGCAATGCGTGTCCAAATTCGTGGAACAACGTATTGGCTTCATCTGCACTGAGCAAAGCGGGTTGTCCGGCTGCCGGTTTGGTGAAGTTGCACACGATGGTAACTACGGGAGCCACCTTCTTGCCGTCCTTGTAAGTCTGTGAACGGTAAGTGCCGCACCATGCACCGCCTTTCTTGCTGGCGCGCGGGAAGAAGTCCATGTAGAGCACGCCCAGGTGTGAGCCGTCTTTGTCCTTGCACTCAAATGCCTGTGCATCGGGGTGAGGGAGGGGAAGATTATCCAACTGGGTGAAAGTGATGCCATAGAGTCTGTTGGCAACATAGAACACGCCGTCGCGCACATTTTCCAGTTTCAGGTAAGGACGTACCTGGTTTTCATCCAAATCGAATTTTGCTTTCTTGGCACGGTCTGCGTAATAGCGCCAGTCCCAACCTTCGGCAGTGAATGTTTTTCCGTCTTTCTTTATTTCGGCGTTGATGTCTGCCAGTTCTTCTTTGGCTTTTGCCAGGGCGGGAGTCCATATCTGGTTCAACAATTTATATACGGCATCGGGTGTTTTTGCCATACGTTCTTCCAGGGCAAAGGAAGCGTAGTTTTCGTAACCCATCAGTCGGGCTTTTTCCAGACGCGCCTTGATTAGTTTGCGCACCACTTCGTTGTTGTCATGGGCATTGCCGTTATTTCCCCTGTTTATGTATCCTTTGAATATCTTTTCGCGCAGGTCGCGGTTGTCGGCATATTGCAGGAAAGGCATTACGCTGGGATTATGCAGGGTGAAGATCCATTTGCCTTCCATACCTGCCTCTTTGGCTGTTTCGGCAGCACCGGCAATCAGGTTTTCGGGCAGTCCTGCCAAGTCCTCTTCTTTCTCCACAATCAGTTGGAAGGCATTGGTTTCCTTTTGCATATTTTGCCCGAAGGTAAGTTGGAGCATGGAGATTTCACTATTCAGCTCACGCAGCTTCTTCTGGCTTTCGGCATCCAGGTTGGCGCCTCCGCGCACAAAGTCTTTATAGGTTTCTTCCAGCAACTTCTTTTGCTCTTTATCCAGCTCGCCGGGATTTTCATACACGGCTTTGATGCGGGCGAAAAGTTTCTCGTTCAACTTGATGTCATCGCTATGCTTGGATTGCAACGGAGAGAGTTCGCGGCTCAGTGCATCCATCTCGTCGTTGGTATTGGCACTCTTTAGTCCGGAGAACACGGTGCGCACTTTGCGGAGTAATGCCCCGCTTTGATCCAGTGCGGCAATGGTGTTTTGGAAAGTGGCGGTTTCGGGATTGTTTACTATAGCATCAATCTCTTTCTGCTGTTCTTCCATGCCTTGCAGAAAGGCGGGTTTGTAGTGTTCCATCTTGATCTTGTCAAAAGGAGGAACCTGGAAGGGAGTGGTATATTCCGTAAGGAATGGATTTCCGGTAGCGTCCGCCTGCTTTCCCTGCGAACCGCAACCGCTTAGTATGGCAACTGCACAAGCTGCCAGAAGAATGTGTTTCATAATAAATGGTTTTATATGGGTGATAGTGCAAAGATAGTAAAATAAGGGGGATTACAAGGGAATTGAATAGTAGAACTATCATTTTGTTTTTCGGTCTGTCTAATTATTAGACAATGATGTATGATTATTAGACAGAAGGTAAATAATTAGTTGTTATAAGTTTGCTGAAAATCAGCGTATTATGTGTTTGGCATGGTTTTAGTACCTTTGTAGCTTGAGATAGAATAATTAAGAAAAACGAAATATGAAACAACTTTATTATGTCATTCAAACACTGATACACGGACGCGGTTCCAATGTTATCAAGATCATTTCGCTGGGCTTGGGGCTGACCATGAGCATCCTGCTTTTCTCTCGTGTGGTTTATGAGCAGAGTTTTGATACTTGCTTTCAGGAAAATGAACATCTTTACCAGCTTTGGAATGTATGGACGGTGAACGGTGAAGACACGCCGCCGGCTGAACGGATTGTAGGTAAAGTGGCAGGCGGAATGTTGGAGGCGATGCCGGATGTTATAGAATCTGCTGCCAGTACCGGACAATGGATGGTATCAGCTCCCCTCTATAATGGTAATGCCCGTTTTAATGAACCCAAAGTTGTGGCAGATTCCCTCTTTTTCCGGACGATGGGTATTGAAGTGTTGAAGGGCAATCCGCTGAGCGATTTGGTGCAGAAAGATGTTGTCTTCCTGAGCAAACGTCTGGCTGACAAGATGTTTGGTGGTGAAAATCCTGTAGGGAAAGTTATCAGCTATAATAAAGAAATAGATCTGACGGTAAAAGGGGTATATACCACTTTGCCCGACAATTGCACCATGCGCCCGGAAGCTGTCATCTCACTGCCTACCGTATGGAGCCGCGGTTGGGGAAATTATTCGTGGAACGGTGGTGACAGTTGGAAAGAATACATCCGCCTGAAACGCGATATTGATCTGGATGAACTGAACAAACGCATTGATGTGGTGGTGCAGCAACATGCTCCCAGGGATGCAAAGTTTGGGATAACCGTTATCGCAAAGCCCATTCGTGATACTTACCGTGGTTATGACGCGGTGAAACGGATGCGCAATATCATGCTTATTCTAGGTATAGCTATCCTGTTTATCACGGCACTAAACTATGTACTGATCTCCATTTCTTCACTGAGTCGCCGTGCCAAATCCATTGGAGTGCACAAATGTAGCGGAGCGGGGTCAGGTACAGTGTTTGGCATGTTTATGTGGGAAACCGCCATTGTCATTCTGATAGCTTTGTTGCTGATGGGTTTCTTGATGCTTAATTTCAGTGAGTTTGTAGAAGATACGGCATCTGCCAAACTGGAAGTGTTGTTTGCGGCGGAACGCATCTGGGTACCGCTGGGTGTGACGCTGGTGTTGTTCCTTATCGGAGGCGTATTGCCGGGACACATCTTCTCGCGGATACCTGTCACTCAAGTATTCCGGCGTTATACCGAAGGGAAAAAAGGTTGGAAGCGTCCGTTGCTGTTTATCCAATTTGCAGGAGTCGCCTTTATAGGTGGATTGATGTGTGTGGTGATGCTGCAATATCACTATGTCATTAATAAAGACTCCGGATACAATCCCCAGCGAGTAGCCATCGGCGTGAATAACGCTAGGGGACCCGAAGCAAGCCTTGCCGCCCGCCATTTCTATGAAGGACTTCCTTATGTGGAAGCATTGACCTCGGCAGAGAGTTATCCTTCCAACGGTTATAGTGGGGAAATGATACCGGATGAGGCGGGTGTCGATCTCTTTTCCAGCCGTTACGACTATGCCATAGAAAACTACGTTGTCTTTATGGGAATGTCCGTCTTGCAAGGGCGTGTGCCGCGTGAATCCGGCGAAGTGGCTGTCAATGAGGAATTTGTACGCCGTATGCGCTGGGGAAAGGATGTGCTGGGCCGGAATGTAAGGACGGAAGAAGGTCCTGTCAAAGTAGTGGGCGTGCTGAAAGATTTCAATATTGAGGGGTTCTATGAGGAACAGAAACCTTTTATTCTGCACCATCATCCACACGATTTGGGTAATCTTATTTATATCCGTCTGAAAGAGCCTTTTGGCGAGAATCTCCAGAAACTGAACCGTGAAGCTGCCGAAGCCTTCCCCGACCAGACCGTCGAATTCTTCGGATTGGAGCAAAGCATGATAAACGATTATAATGCAGTCCGTGTGTTTCGTAATGCCACGCTGCTGGCTGCCCTCACTATCCTCTTTATTACGCTGATGGGGCTGATAGGATATGTCAATGATGAACTTCAACGCCGCAGCAAAGAGATAGCCATTCGCAAGGTGAACGGCGCCGAGGCTTCTACCATATTGGAGATGATAACCGGAAATATTTTGTGGATTTCCCTGCCTGCTGTGGTGATAGGCACATGGGGTGCCTGGTATGTGGGCGGTCTGTGAATGGAACAGTTTGCCACAACGATAGATTCCGTCATACCTTATTACATATTGGTAGCCATCTTGGTGTTGGGCATCATCATCGGTTGTGTCCTTAGCAGAACTTGGAAGATTGCCAATGAGAATCCTGTAAAGAGTATCAAATCAGAATAGATTAAAATTGTGAGTTGCAAAAGTATTTAAAAACAGTAATCAAGGTAATAAGAACCGTAATTTGTGTAATTGAAAGTCAGGTCAAATAAGTTAACTTTGTATCGTCAGTGAAACAAAGAGAGAGGAAAGCATTGGCTGTGAGGGATAAGACTACAAAATAGGTTAAATTCTTTATAGTCTGTGACAAAAAATAGCGAGATTCTAATAACTTTGTATCAACTGATAATCAAGCCATAGCGATGGCTGGAAAATGAAAAACAATAAATACAAGGTTAAGTATAATAAGGTTATGGATGAGAACAAAAACAGGGAAATGAATCGGAGGGATTTCCTGAAAATTGTAGGCGTAAGTGCTGCTGCATCTACGGCGGCATTGTATGGATGTTCTTCGGATGGCAAGCCTGCTTCTTCGGAAGCGGCGGCATTGGGGGAAGTTCCTACGGACAAAATGACTTATCGCACATCGCCCACAGGAGACAAAGTCTCTTTGTTGGGATATGGTTGTATGCGCTGGCCGCTGAAACCGGCTCCCGATGCCGACGGGAATGTGATAGACCAGGATGCAGTCAATGAATTGGTAGATTATGCCATTGCCCATGGGGTGAACTATTTCGATACATCTCCGGTGTATTGCCAGGGCTTTTCGGAAAGGGCTACCGGCGTGGCTTTGAAACGCCATCCCCGTGAGAAACTGTTGATCGCGACTAAGATGTCGAACTTCCAGAATTATACCCGCGAAAATTCCATCAAGATGTACCATCAGTCGCTGAAAGAATTGCAGACCGATTATCTGGATTATTATCTGCTTCACTCCATCGGTGGGGGAGAGGGAATAAAGACTTTCCACGACCGCTATATTGATAACGGTGTCCTGGACTTTTTGCTGAAAGAACGGGAAGCGGGACGTATCCGTAACCTGGGGTGGTCGTTCCATGGATATGCAGACGTGTTTGATTACTTGTTGTCGCTGGATGTGAAATGGGATTTTGTGCAGATACAGATGAACTATGCCGATTGGCGTCACGCATCGGGCAGGAATGTGAATGCGGAGTATTTGTATGCAGAGCTGGAGAAACGTAATATTCCTGTTGTCATTATGGAACCTTTGCTGGGTGGCCGCTTGTCCAAGTTGAATGATCACTTGGTGGCACGCCTGAAACAGCGCCGCCCTGAAAACAGTGTGGCTTCCTGGGCATTCCGATTTGCAGGCTCTTACCCCGATGTACTGTGTGTGCTGAGTGGTATGACCTATATGGAGCATCTGCAAGATAATCTCCGTACTTACTCCCCGCTGGAACCGCTGACCGATGAAGAAAAAGATTTCCTGGAAGAAACGGCGCAGTTGATGCTGAAGTTCCCTACCATACCGTGCAATGACTGCAAGTATTGTATGCCTTGCCCTTACGGATTGGATATTCCGGCTATATTGGTACATTATAATAAATGTGTGAATGAGGGAAATGTTCCCAAAAGCAGTCAGGACAAGAATTACAGTGAGGCGCGGCGCGCTTTCCTTGTAGGATATGACCGCAGCGTGCCCAAACTTCGTCAGGCAAGCCATTGTACCGGATGCGGGCAATGTAATCCTCACTGTCCCCAGAGCATTGACATTCCGAAACAGTTGGTTCGCATAGATGAGTATGTGGAACAATTAAAGCAAGGGACTTTATAATAGAAATTCATTGAGTACGATAATAACTAATGCTTTATGTTACGTAAAATAAGAATAATTGCTGCCATTCTGTTCTTTACTATGATCACTCTGCTGTTTCTCGACTTTACGGGGACGTTGCACAGTTGGTTCGGATGGATGGCAAAAATACAATTCCTGCCCGCATTGCTGGCTTTGAATGTGGGTGTGGTGATAGCTCTCGTCTTGTTGACTTTGGTTTTCGGACGTATTTATTGTTCGGTTATTTGCCCGTTGGGGGTGTTTCAAGATATTATTTCCAAGATTTCGGGAAAGGTAAAGAAGAACCGTTTTCGTTACTCACCGGCGCTTTCGTGGTTCAGATATGGGATGTTGGCTGTTTTTGTGGTTGCTCTTGTGGCAGGACTGGCACCGTTGGCAAATTTGCTGGCTCCTTATAGTTCCTATGGACGCATCGCTTCCACTTTGTTTGCTCCTGTTTATCAGTGGGGGAATAATCTGTTTGCCCATTATGCCGAGCAAGCTGACAGTTATGCGTTTTATTCGGTGGATGTTTGGATGAAAGGTGTTTCTACTCTTGCTATTGCTGTGGGAACTGTCGTGGTATTGTTTGTATTGGCATGGCGTAGCGGAAGAACATATTGCAATACTGTTTGTCCGGTAGGCACGGCGCTGGGATTCTTGTCCCGGTATTCTTATTTCAAGCCCGTCATTGATACTTCCAAATGCAATGGTTGCGGACTTTGTGCCCGTAACTGCAAGTCTTCCTGTATTAATGCAAAGGCACATGAAATAGATTATTCCCGTTGTGTGACTTGTATGGATTGTATTGGTAAATGCCGCCAGGGTGCTATCAGGTATGTGCCCGGACAGATGCTTTTGAAAAAGCAAAATACTACTGTAAAAGCGGCTTCTTCCCAATCCCGGCAGGTTGCGGTTGCTCCCGGAAATGTGGATAATACACGCCGTAGTTTCCTTACTGTTTCAGCCTTGTTTGCTGCCGGTACTTTATTGAAAGCGCAAGAGAAGAAAGTAGATGGTGGCTTGGCTATCATTGTCGATAAGAAGATTCCCAATCGCGCCGTTCCTATTCTTCCTGCCGGAGCTTTAAGCAGGCGGCACTTTGCACAGCATTGCACGGCGTGCCAGTTATGTGTGTCGGCATGTCTCAATCAGGTACTTCGTCCCTCTAATGAACTGAAAACTTTGATGCAACCGGAGATGTCTTATGAGCGTGGATACTGCCGTCCCGAATGTGCGAAATGTGCCGAGGTCTGTCCTACGGATGCTATCCATCTGACTGATCTTGCGGAGAAATCGGCAACTCAGATCGGTCACGCAGTATGGATTGCCCAGAATTGCATTGTGAATGCGGATAACGTAAGTTGCGGAAACTGTGCTCGTCACTGTCCTACGGGAGCCATTCAAATGGTGCCTAAAGATGCCAATGATGAGGCATCCTTGAAAATACCGGTAGTGAATACGGAACGTTGCATAGGTTGTGGAGCATGCGAGAATCTATGCCCGTCGCGTCCGTTTAGTGCTATCTATGTGGAAGGGCATGAGATGTATCGTGTGGTGTGATTAAATATAGAAAGAATAGAAAATGGAAGAAATAATCAAACTATTGCATGAAGGCGGATACTCCTGTGTGATTCGGAACGGGGAGATCCGCACCTTCACCCAGCGTGGAGTGGCCGATTTATATGATTTGCTGAATCAAGACCCGGCTTTCTTGAAAGGGGCGCAAATAGCAGATAAAGTAATTGGAAAAGCCGCCGCCGCTTTAATGGTATTGGGCGGTGTGCAGCAGATTTATACGGATCTTATTAGTGAACCTGCTTTGACGGTATTGCGTCGGGCAGGCATCCAGGTAGACTGTGTGCAGGTAGTACCCCGTATTCAGAACCGCACAAAGACAGGCTGGTGCCCCATGGAAACCATTTGCTATGAGGTAGGTACTGCGGAAGATATGTTCCCTCTTATTCGTGACTTTGTAGAAACAATGAGAGCCAAAAAACAATAGTAACTTCATCCCCTCTTGAGAGTTACTCTTTCTACACATCTGTTAACATATCCCGTAGGGGCGGGGTTTACCCCATAGCCGTCAGGCTAAGCCCATTAACATTGAAATAAAGTTAAAAATCTTTCGATTAGAGCTTTTTTTACCCCATTCCTTTTGGGAACGGGGTTTGATTTCGTATTTTTCAGCATGACAAAGAACTATTAAGTTTTTTCGATTAAGGCGAAGTGTCAAGTGGCTAGACTTTGGGCATTTCGCCTTTTGACTTCAAAGTTAATCAAAATTATGGTTCTGTGAAT
>Ga0192242_10053_pt1 | contig 57368 bp, 54 predicted proteins | sample Koala_Koa27_J3_FD_131235 | JGI IMG/M metagenome (GOLD analysis project Ga0192242, IMG submission 131235) | Enriched cells from koala feces incubated with labeled cellulose particles, San Francisco Zoo, California, United States - Koala_Koa2-7_J3 ...
TCCGCAGCGTCCCCGTTTCAATCCTAATAGCGAAGAAGGAGGTGAACGTCCGTACCGTCCGCGTACAAACAGCTATAACCACGAAGGTGGCGAACAGCGTCCCTATACTCCGCGTCCTCGCTATAACAGCGAAGAAGGCGGTGAACAACGTCCTTATCGTCCGCGTACCGGAGGATACAATCAGGGTGGCGGATACAACCGTGAAGGCGGTGACCGTCCATATCGTCCACGCACCAACAGCTATAATCGTGAAGGCGGCGAACAGCGTCCTTACACTCCGCGTCCCCGTTTTAACAATGGCGAAGGTGGCGAGCAACGTCCTTATCGTCCGCGTACCGGAGGCTATAACCAAGGTGGCGGATACAATCGTGAAGGCGGTGACCGTCCATATCGTCCTCGTACCGGAGGAGGTTACAATCAAGGTGGTGGATACAACAACCGTCCTTACCGTCCGCGTACAGCCGATTATAACCCGAACGCCAAGTATAGCGTAAAGAAACAAATAGAATATAAGGATATACTGACTGATCCTAACGAACCGATCCGTTTGAATAAATTCCTTGCCAATGCAGGTGTATGCTCTCGTCGTGAAGCCGATGAATTCATCACAGCAGGTGTGGTAAGCGTGAACGGTGAAGTGGTAACAGAATTGGGAACAAAGATCAAGCGCACCGATGAAGTGAAGTTCCACAACGAACCCGTAAGCATCGAGCGTAAAACTTATATATTGCTGAACAAGCCGAAAGATTGCGTAACCACTTCCGATGATCCTCAGGAACGTAAGACCGTAATGGACTTCGTGAAGGGCGCTTGCAAGGAACGCATCTATCCCGTAGGCCGTCTGGACCGCAACACTACCGGTGTATTGTTGCTGACTAATGATGGTGACCTGGCTTCTAAGCTGACTCATCCCAAATACTTGAAGAAGAAAATCTATCATGTATATTGCGATAAGAATGTAACCAAGGCAGATCTTGACCAAATAGCAGCAGGCGTTACTCTGGACGATGGAGAAATCCATGCAGACGACATCAACTATGCTTCGGATACAGACAAGTCACAGGTAGGTATCGAAATCCACTCAGGAAAGAACCGTATCGTGCGTCGTATATTCGAATCACTGGGCTACCGGGTAATCAAGCTGGACCGTGTATATTTTGCCGGTCTCACCAAAAAAGGCTTGCGTCGCGGTGACTGGCGTTACTTGACTGAACAAGAAGTGAACATGCTCCGCATGGGCTCATTCGAATAATCAGTCACGCTGTAGGGGCGGATTGAATCCGCCCGATAACCGTAACGTATTCACCTTATATAATAAGTCTATGTATTCGGGCGGATTCAATCCGCCCCTACAAGTATAATAATAACAAAGAGACAAAACAATGGAAAAAATTAGTAGAACAAAGATTGTTGACCTGCTGAAGCGCCGTGATTTCGGAGCTATGGTCAATGTAAAAGGTTGGGTTCGTACCCGCCGTGGTAGCAAACAGGTAAACTTTATCGCCCTGAATGACGGTTCTACAATAAATAATGTACAGGTAGTTGTTGATTTGGCAAACTTCGACGAAGAAATGCTGAAACTCATCACCACGGGTGCATGTATCAGCGTAAACGGTGAATTGACCGAATCCATTGGTTCCGGCCAGGCAGCCGAAGTACAGGCGCGTCAGATAGAGGTGTTGGGTACTTGCGATAATACCTATCCGTTGCAGAAGAAAGGCCACACGATGGAATTCCTTCGTGAGATTGCACACTTGCGTCCGCGTACCAATACATTTGGCGCCGTGTTCCGCATCCGTCACAATATGGCTATTGCTATCCACCAATTCTTCCATGAACGTGGTTTCTTCTATTTCCACACACCTATCATCACAGGTTCCGACTGTGAAGGTGCAGGACAGATGTTCCAGGTAACCACCAAGAACCTCTATGATTTGAAGAAAGACGAGAACGGAGCTATCATTTATGACGATGATTTCTTTGGCAAACAAGCCAGCTTGACGGTATCCGGTCAGTTGGAAGGCGAATTGGCAGCAACCGCTTTGGGTGCTATCTATACCTTCGGCCCTACTTTCCGTGCCGAAAACTCCAACACTCCGCGCCACTTGGCAGAGTTCTGGATGATTGAGCCGGAAGTGGCATTCAATGACATCACCGATAACATGGACTTGGCGGAAGACTTCATCAAGTTCTGTGTAAAGTGGGCGCTTGATAACTGCTATGACGATGTGAAGTTCCTGAACGACATGTTCGATAAAGGCTTGATAGAACGTCTGCAAGGCGTATTGAAAGAAGAGTTTGTCCGTCTGCCTTACACAGAGGGTATCAAGATTTTGGAAGAAGCCGTAGCCAAAGGTCACAAATTTGAGTTCCCGGTTTACTGGGGCGTAGACTTGGCTTCAGAGCACGAACGCTTCCTGGTGGAAGACCACTTTAAGCGTCCGGTGATCCTTACGGACTATCCCAAGGAAATCAAAGCCTTCTATATGAAGCAGAACGAAGACGGAAAGACCGTTCGTGCCATGGACGTGCTGTTCCCCAAGATTGGTGAAATCATCGGTGGCTCTGAACGTGAGGCGGACTATAACAAACTGATCACACGCATTCAGGAGTTGGAAATTCCGATGAAAGATATGTGGTGGTATCTGGATACCCGTAAGTTTGGTACTTGTCCCCACTCCGGTTTCGGACTTGGTTTTGAACGCCTGTTGTTATTTGTAACCGGCATGACCAACATCCGCGACGTCATTCCATTCCCGCGTACTCCGCGTAATGCTGAATTCTAATTGTCATACATACCTCAGAAAGTCCTGCTTTATAACATAAAGTAGGACTTTTTTGTATTTTGCTGTAAAAAAGTCATTTAAAAAGGCGGAAGTTTGAAAAAACTTTCCTAAATTTGTGTATCCACATAACGCAGATTGTTAACTAAATATATACAACTATGAAACGGCATTATTTATCTCTAATGGTGATAGCATTCTTGCTTATCGGTACATCGCGTGTAATGGGACAAGAAAATTCTGCTTTTGCTCCTGTAGATTTAAAGGGCATATGGCAAATGTGTTTTTACGTATCAGGAAATCCCCAGATTCCGGGGGAGTTAAAGCCTAGTAATTCATTCAAGATCCTGTCTGATGATGGCAAATTTACGAATATGACTGTGATTCCCAATCATGGTGCCATCGTTATCGGTTCGGGCACTTACGCTCAGACGGCAGCCAATGCTTATACGGAGCATGTAGAGAAGAACTTGCACTTGCCACAGTTGGTAGGTGTGGGCAATGTGTTGGAGTTTGATATGAAAGGCGGTGATGTAATGGTGTTGAAGTTCTTTGTGAAGACAGATGTGGATGGCAATGAAATTAATTCCTGGTATTATGAAACTTGGAAGCGGGTGAAGATGCCGCCAAGTTATCCGAAAGATTTGGTTAGATAATGTGATAATTAAGATGATAAAAAGGCGAGTACCGAAACCGGTACTCGCCTTTTTTATGCGATTAACCGGTTCGGCGGGTTTCCAACCCGCCCGAACCGGCAGTTACGACCTTGCTATTCTCGTTCTCCGTTCTCCGGATTTGTAATCCGGGGCTTCTGAATAGTCGTGGGTGTTGGATATTCAAAAGATTTCCTGTCAGTTCTAAAAAGGTCTCCTAAGAGTTTCGGAAAGATCTCCTAAGAACTAGGGAAAGGTCTCCTAAGAGTTTGTGAGATGCTGAGAGCGGATTCAACATCAGCGGCTTTTAGTCTAAGTCATATTGCTGAGTGATATATATCTTTCACCTATAACATTACTAATCTTTCACCTGTATCATTAGTAATCTTACACCCATAACATTAGTAATGTGTCACTGCTAACATTAGTAACGTGTTGTTGCATAGAGTCCGTTTTTACTTCCTGAAGAAAGTTTACTGAACCCCCTTTAACATGAAAGTGCTGGTGATCAGTCAGTTTCAATACCCGTGAAACGAAAAAGTAACTGAGGTGCTTTTAGGAGAGGGTTATAAATTCATGAAGCCTGCTTCGTGGAGCAACTAAGTTAACTTCATAGCCCAACTAAGTTAACTTCATTGCCCCATGAACCTAGGTGCATTAAAAACCATAATTGCCTCCTGTTGCATCCGCTTCACCACACCTGTATCCCACTTGTGATAAAACCTGTGGATAATGGGGTAACAGGCAGCACTTTATGGTTAAACCCACCATGAGAAACTATTTATTCATAAAAAGAATGTTGGAAAATGGACGTCCGTTTTCAAGAATAGTACGTCCGTTTTTCAAGAATGAACTCCTGAATTTAAAAAACGGAAGCCCGTTTTTCGGCTTGAGGCTTTCGCTTTCTATAGTCGGTAAGTCGATAGCCGGACTTAATCTTAAACATAAATTATTTTTGTGCTTTTAGAAGATCTGTATGCTTAGGTAATTTTTCGATGATAAGACCTGTACTTGTCTATTAAGATGCTGAAATTAAGTGATTTACGCTGTGCTTATTGGTGGAAGTAAATGTATATCTCTTAGTAAGAGATATACTATTTTTGTGCAAAAATAAGCAAAGTTTTGAGAACTAGGACATTTTTCATCAAAAAAAATTGGTTTTTCTTTAAAAAAGCGCTTTTCTATTGATTCACTTTGTTGTTTTTAGACTAATAAAATCTATGCTAATATCCTCATAATAAGAATATTGTGTACACTAAATAGATCTCTTACTAAGAGATCTACAAAAAAATATCCGTTTTGAGGTCATTTACTATATAATAAGGTGAGCGCCCTTGATGCGGAAAAATGAATAAAGAGAATAAGAGAAATGGAGTATTTATTTTTAAGACGTAAGAAGACCACCGCTACTTCCGAGCGGCAAAAGACTTTGCTTTTCAAAGCCGCCGAACGGCATTGGGAAGAAGAGTTTGCGGCGCAGGCAGTTGATGGTCGGAAAGTGGACTGCGATATATATAAAGGTATATTGTATCAGCTTGAAATACGTCAGATATTCCTTGATGCTTCCCTTTCTTTGAAAAAACTGAGTGTGCTGCTTGATACGAACCAGACTTATCTGTCGAATGTGGTGAACAAGTATTTCGATTGCAACCTGAAAGAACTGGTCAATTCGTATCGCGTGGAATATGCCAAGGAGTTGCTTCGTTCCGGTCGTTGTCCCATGAATGAAATGCCATGCCGTTGCGGCTTTGCTTCTAAAAGTGCTTTCTATTCTGCTTTTAGCAAGCTAATGAGTATGTCACCTTTATATTATCAATCTCAGGAAAGGAGGAAACGCCAATTGGAGCCTGTAAACTAGCTAAGCTATTAATAATGAACACAATATGTATAACCAATTTTAGTTTTTAAATTTATAAATTTAAAGTTTTTCTATTATGAACAAAAAATTTTTAAGTGCAATCCTGTTCGGAGCCTTGATGGTTACCTCGACAGGAACATTTGTGTCTTGTAAAGACTACGATGATGACATTGACCGCATCGACAAGGAGTTGAGCGGGGTCAAGGAAACCATTGCAAGCCTGGACGCAGCTATTAAGGCAGGTAAATTCGTTCAATCATGTAACGAAGTTACCGGTGGATATGAACTGGTTTTCACTGACGGTTCCAAAGTTACTATCAAAAATGGTACCAACGGAACAAATGGAGAAGCTGGTGCTACCATTATCCCTGAGTTCCGTGTGGAAGGTAATTACTGGCAGGTTAGCACAGATAAAGGTGCTACTTGGGTAGACGTAAAAGATACCGAAGGTAACAAGGTTCCGGCTAGAGGTCAAGATGGTGAAGCTGCTGGCTCAAACGTGTCATGGGTGACTGTTGACGGTGTTGAATACATCAAGATTGGTGACAAAGTTACAGATTTGAAGCAGAACAATGAATTTCCTAACATTGCTGTAGATGCTGAAAGCAAGACTGTAATTGTAACTATAGACGGACAGAACTATACTTTGTTGCAGGAAGGTTCTGCTTTCAAAGGTTTGCAGACTGTGGTTTACAGAAAGCAAGCTGTTGATGATTGGGATGATGTTTGTAAAGCTTATGATATCTATTGGCAGGAAAATGAAGAAAGTTTTGATCCTGATAAAGATGTATTGTTTGCATCCGTTCCTGCTTATGCCTCATTCAAAGTATATCCGGGTGATTTCTCTTTGAATAATGCGAAATTCTCTTTTGTGGATACTTATAAACTTTCTCGTAACGTTGCACCTGCATTGACATATATGGAAGGTTCTGCAAAATTAGAAAACGGTATTTTGAGCCTTGCTATTTTACCGAATGAAGGTATTGAAACCTATAGTACTTATGCAACTTCATTAGATGTGACTATGTATGGTCAATATACATCAGCTTCCGATTATTTCACGGTAAGTAGAACAAAGGCATCTGTAAAGAGCATTGTTAATGCTTTTACCTCAACTAATATGAATGAAAATGAATACCCTGCAATTATCAATGTAGACGGTGATTCTTATGACGGTAAATCTTATGGATGTTTTGACTATCAAGGTACTTATAATGTAAATGATTCTATTGATGCTTATATCTCTGGAAATGCAAAAGTATGGCTGAAATCAACGAATATTTCATATTCCAGAGTATTCAGATTGTTGGATCAGAACGAAGACTATACATTTAATGGACAATCTATTAAGACTCGTCAGGGTATCTTCGAATTTAAAGATGATGTTTTGTCTGTAAAATCGACTAACCAGGCATCTGCTATTGATGAATACGCTGCGATAGAAGTGACTACTACAGTTAAACCACAGGAAGAAGGTGTTAAAGAATATGAAGTGAAGAATGTAGTATTTATCAAGGCTGTTCGTCCTGCTGTTAATCCTGTATTCGGAAGCGTTGCTTTGAAACCGCTGGATGCCAAAGAAAACTTTGCATTTGCATACAACAGTTCAAAGGCTCAGATCATTACTTTGGATGCTCGTAACTTTGAGGCTGCTATTGAAGGCCGTGACGTTATTGCTAATGATAATGATGAATATTGCACATTCATTACATTGAATAAGCCTGTATATGATGCTGGTGGTAGCAAGTTAGTGAGATATGAATCAATATCTGGCCAATGTAACCAATATTATTGGAATAACGGCTTGAATCAACTATCTAATATTCCTGCAAAGGTTACAGAATTGGCTAAAGCTCTTGAGACAATTGAAAATGAAGCTGTCTTGTATTATAAGAACGGTGGAAACAATGCCGATAAGGACTCTTTGTTCTTGATTTTGACACCGGGTGCTAACTTTACACAATTCAAGAATATGTCATTGCTGGCTGGAAATTCTTCTTATTATCCTGGTTGGGGAGCTACTGAGAAGATGACTAACGGAGTGAACACACCGTATGCTGTTTACAATAGCTTCGTAAGCAAACTGTTCAAGGTTTCTGTAGATAACTTCTCTGTAACTTATAACTTTGATTGTCCTATCAAGGATGAATATAAGAGTCGTACTATTATCGGTACATGGACAAAAACTGCCGGTGCTTATAGCAAGTTCATCATGGAATCTAACAACTTCGACAAGATGTACAATGTTGTTCCTGAAGATGCGACAGTTGAGTTTGAATTGGATTATAAGAAGCAGAATGCTTATGTTCAGGAAATGATGAAAGAACAGAACGGTATCAAGAACATTAGATGGGAAGGTAATAAGATTATATTTACTCCACGTGTAGATTTGGCTAAGGTTGGAACTTTGAAGGTTGATATCTATGATGCAACAGCAGGTTCTCCTAAGCGTGTATTGTTCACAACTGAAGACTGGAAAGTAGAACAACCTATCTTGACATTCTCTGCACTTGTTGACTTGAAGTATAACAATGCGGCATTGGCTACTGATGATCAGATTAAGATCATTGATTTGATTAATGGCTTGAAGAATGCTGCTGACAAGAAAAAATGGACAGACCTGACATTGAAAGATGCTGTTGGCAATACATTGGTAAAATACAATGGTACTACGATTGCTGCTGAAGAAACTATAGCTGAAACATTGTATAGAAAAGATGCTAATGGTAATGATGCTACTGCTGCTATTGGCTTGAAGATTTCTTTGGATGAGAATGAAAAAGACTTTGATTATGATGCAGCTACTGCAACTCTTACTTGGAAAGGAAAACCAGACGGTACAGTATATACTCATGATGTAAACTTGAATATTACTTATACTCATAACTGGGGTGTTGTAACTAAGACATTTAAGGTTACAGTAACAAGAAAAGTTCAGTAAGCATGTTTAATAAAGAAATGGAGAAATCCTTCATCGGCTATCTCCGTTTCTATTGAATAATGTAATTCCTTCAAGCGAGGAGAGGATATGAATTCCATAACGGAGGCATATTCTCTCCTCTCTTCTTAATAGCCTTTAATATCTAATGAAAATAATGAAACGTATGGGAATAGATCTATTCAATTATGCTCGTCTTAGGACACAGGTAGTTAATGTAGGTAATGTAAAGATTGGAGGTGCTAACTCCATCCGTATTCAGTCTATGGCAAACACAGATACAAATGATATTGATTGCTCTGTAAAGCAATGTATTGCTGTCTCTAATGTAGGATGTGAGATAATGCGTTTTACGACTCAAGGAATGAAGGAAGTGGAAAATTTGAATAAAATTCATTATGAATTGAGGAAGCAAGGGTATGATGTTCCATTAGTAGCCGATATTCATTTCCGATCAGAAGTGGCAGAAATAGTGGCTACTTGTGTAGAGAAAGTGCGTATTAATCCTGGCAATTTTGTGCCTAGTATTAAGAAGGTACATGACACCTCCAGCTACAGCGAAGAGGAATATAAACAGGAATATAAACGATTGAAAGAACGTTTTGCCTCTTTTCTACATATTTGCAGAGAGCATAATACTGCTATTCGTATAGGTGTCAATCATGGTTCGTTGAGTAGAAGAATAATGGACCGTTATGGGAATACTCCCCAAGGAATGGTAGAGTCATGTCTGGAGCTTTTGGGTATTTGTAAAGAAGAAGACTTTGATCAAGTGGTCATATCTCTGAAATCTTCAAATACGGTATTGATGGTACAGGCTGTCCGCCTTTTGGTTGATAGAATGCAAGAATGTGGATTTGATTATCCTTTACATTTGGGCGTGACGGAGGCAGGGGAAGGAGAAGACGGGCGGATAAAATCGGCCGTAGGTATAGGTTCTTTATTATTGGAAGGTATAGGTGATACGATACGGGTGTCTTTGAGCGAAGATCCTGTATTTGAAATTCCTGTTGCCCAACTGTTAATCTCTTATATTTCAGAGTGTGCAAATCATCCACATATTGATTGTGTTGAAAGTTCTGAGGTTAATAGATACGGCTATTATAAAAGATCTACAAATGCGGTGAGGAATATAGGAGGGAATAATCCTCCGGCTGTATTGTCATCTTCTTTCTGTTCATGTTCGCCTTTACCAGAATATTATAAAGAAGGAGAAAGCATATCGGACAATGAAGGTAATAGTTATGCAATATACAGTAAGGATAATTATTTGTTGATTGAGACAGATAAAAGGGATCTAAAATTTTTAAGACTTCAGTTACCGGAACTGGATAATGAGGTAATTCATTTTTTATGTGAGAATGAAAATATAGTAGTCTTGTTGGAAACTTCTCATAAAAACGGTGTGGGAGAGCAACGTGCATTTTTCCATACATTACTCAATGTCGGTTGTAAAGCTCCTGTGATGATATGCAGGAAATATCAGGAGGATATAGTGGAAAATCTTCAGGTAAAATCTGCTGTGGATTTTGGCGCTTTGTTTATCGATGGATTTGGCGATGGAATTTTGATAGAGAATATGGGTAATATAGATGTTGAATCAATCAATTCTATTGCTTTCTGTATTTTGCAAGCCGCAAGAGTTCGTATGACACATGTAGATTATATATCTTGTCCCGGATGCGGACGGACTTTATATGATCTGCAAACGGTTGTTGTACAAGTCAAAAAAGCGACTTCTCACCTGAATAATTTAAAAATAGCTGTAATGGGGTGTTGTGTGAACGGTTTGGGGGAGATGGCAGATGCTGATTATGGTTATATAGGTGCGGTGGCAGGAACAGTTGATTTATATAGGCATCAAGAATGCATTGAAAAGAATGTGCCGGCAGAAAATGCTGTTGAAAAATTGATTGAGATAATAAATAATGATAATTTAATGTTATCGGAAAGCTAACAACTAATTAATTGTGATATGGCATATTCTCATACAGTACTAGATTATTTTAACACGAAAATTGAAAATTATCAGAATTATTTAAGCATGACCAACCAAAAGAATGTCGCTGCTGAATATATTCGTTTAAGGCTTGAAAATGAAAACTTTAACAAGCATGCATCGTTTTTGTGTGTCGGAGGTGGTTTTGGAGAACCGGAGTTTAAAATCTTAAATGCTCTTAAAGAGTTTAATATCGTGATTGATTATGTTGATGCTTCTGAAAATATGAAATCAGGTTTCCTGCAAGCAGCAAAGAAGTATGATTTATCTGATAAACTTAGAAATATTTGTGTCAGTAAATTTGAGAGTAATCAGTACTGCCCGACTAAGGTAGATTACGTTTTGTGTATCAATGCTATTCAATTTATTTCCAATTGGAAGAGAGCAAAAGAAAGTCGGAATAGTATAATGAAAATGTATACTGCACTGAATCCTGGAGGTAGAATGCTGATTGTAATCAAAAGTGCGCATAGTCCTCATGAGCGTATCAAATATTTGAGTGGGGGAGGCAAAACGACAGGAGAGACTGTCAGACAAGTACTTCAACGGTTGAAACTTGTTTATTATTGGGAAAATGTAAGTTCATATATTGATATTACAGATTGTTTTGTTAAAAATGATTTTGCTCCTAATACAAAAGGCCAGGGATTAATTTCTTTCTTTTTTAGAGGGGAATGGGAAACTTTTAATGATGAACTGAAGCAAAAACTTGTTGAAGAAATCAAGAGGCAAAGTATATATCAGTCAGGGAAGTATTATCTTCCTACACTATATGAATATATCTGGGTTACTAAACCGATGGATATTAAGACCGAAAAGAATTTTATGGGTCAGAGAAATAAAAAGCTAAGTCAATTACTACAGGAAAATATACAGACTATTCCTAATTTTCCCAAACAGGGTGTCTTGTTCCGAGACACTACGAGAATATTACAATCTCCTTTTCTCATGAATGAAATTGCGAGATATTTCAAGAAAACCTATGCTGGATGCAATATCAAATACATTGTTGCAAAGGATATGCAAGGACTAATTTGGGCGGGAGTTCTCTCCAGAGAAATAAATGCTGGTATAATTCCTGTGTTTCGAAAGGATTTGACGGGGGAGATATTGACATCATGTTATTCTCATGAATATAATTCCGAACGAGTTATTAATATCAAGAAGTGTTCTGTTTCTCCCGGAGATAGAGTGTTGATAGTCGATTATATAATAGCTACTGGAGCGACAATTAAAAATATAACAGCTATGTTACAACATTTGGGAGCCGATGTTGTGGGAGCATTTGTTTTAATTGAGCTGGGATATTTGAAAGATCAGTCGGGGTTAGGAGATTTAGATATTAAATCGATTGTGGAATATAAGTGATACAAATATGGATGTGGTAAAGATAGGAGGTTCTATTCTTTTTGATAGAAATGGGGAAATTAATGAGGCAGTCGTAAGAAATTTCTTAGAATATCTAAAGGGTAGAAACATAGTGCTTGTGGTAGGATGTGGAAGTTACCTGCATAATTGGGTGCTTAGTTGTGCCTTGACAGATGATGTGAATTTAAATGGCGATATGGTTAAAGATGTATCACTTGGATACATGGCTATATCAAAAGTGGTAAACTGTCGTTTGACAGAACTCTCTGAGGAATTGTCAATGCACTATTGTCCGGTATATAAATTGTTCATAAAGAGAAGTGACGGAAGAAAAGATAGAAGTGGTATTGTGGAATTCAATGCAGAGCATTTGACAGTTCCGATGATTACTAGCGGAGGGATTGTCCCGGATATATTAAAAGGTTATGCAGCTATATCCAGTGATACGGTAGCAGCCTATCTGGCCCAATATCTTGTTGCGGATAGACTGATTGTTTTTACTGATGTAGATGGTGTGTGGGATAGCATGAATACCCGAATATTGCTAAGGTCTTTATGCGTTAGGAATATGGACGAAATAGATTTAGGAGGAGGGATGGCCGATAAAATAAGGCGCATAAAAAATTCACTTATAAACAAGAACTGCAAAGTTGTAATAGCTAATGGATATAAAAGGGAAGTGATATCTGAGGTAATGAATGGTGTTTACGATAAATGTACTCAAATTTTATTATAATACTTATGAATATACAGGATTATTTACGAGAAAAAAGAGAGTTGGTATGGCGGCAGATAGACAATTATTTGCTTCAATACCAAAGAGAAGACCTTTTGCAACTGAAAAAAGGTAACTCTTGTCATTGGGAAGCATATTTGCCTTTACTGGAAAAGCATTGGGAAATAATGCGGGAATATCCGGAACGTAAGGGAAAATATATCAGGCCGGGAATATTATTATTGATGGTTGAAGCTTTGGGAGGAGATGTGAATAAGGCACTCAATACAGCAGCGGCAATGCAGATAAGTGAAGACTGGATTCTGATACATGATGACTGGGAAGATGGATCAATGGAGCGGAGGGGGGCACAGACGTTACATAGAATGTATCCACAGGAAATTGCAGTAAATGCAGGTGATGGGCTTCATGATGTTATGCATAGGATACTTTATGAGAATGTTGATATACTGGGAGTTACACTTTCTCGACAAGTTTTCGAAGAGTTTTCAAGGATGCTTTCACGCACGATATTGGGTTAATATGTGGAACTCTCTTGGACTATAGACAACAAGCAGGATATGTCCGATGAAGATGTGTATTTTACAGTAAGTGGAAAAACTGTTTATTATACCATTGCAGGTCCTTTACGGCTAGGAGCAATCATAGCTGGGGCTTCTGAAGAGCAACTTGATCTTTTATTTGATTTCGGATATGCTTTGGGTACTTGTTTTCAAATAAAGGATGATATTTTAGATCTCACATCAGATTTCTCAGGACAGAAAAAGCAAAGTCTGAATGATATTTATGAGGGTAAAAGAACTATAATGTTGGCTCATTTAATGCGAACTGTTAATAAACAGGAATTAGATTATATAAATTCAGTACTTCAAAAGCAAAGAAATTTCAAAACACAAAAAGAAGTTGAAGAGATTAAAAGGCTAATGGAATTTTATGGTAGTATTAATTATGCAAAAGAAAAAGCAGAGTTATTTGCTGGAAAAGCATTGGAAATACTAAATGGAATGGACTTTTTTGTAAATACTAAATGGAAAGATTTATTCATTGAAATGATAGAATTCATTCTTCATAGAACAAAATAAATAATAATGGCAATTATTGTAATACACCAAAAATCTGGCTTCTGTAATGGAGTAATCAGAGCAATCAATATGGCCGAAAAGGAATTGGATAAAGGAGAAATGCTGTATTGTTTAGGGGATATTGTCCATAATGAACAGGAGGTTAATCGCCTCCGTGATAAGGGGCTTGTAACAATAGACCGTGAACAATTATTGCATTTGTGCTGTTGTAAAGTGTTATTTCGTGCTCATGGTGAGCCTCCTGGCACTTATCAGATAATTAGAGGCAATCACTTAGTTTTGGTGGATGCAACATGCAGAGTCGTTTTGCACCTTCAACAAATGATAAAGTCGACTTATGAAAAGACAAAGGATAGAAATGCTCAAATTGTAATTTATGGCAAATTGGGGCATGCGGAAGTTAATGGGCTTGTTGGCCAGACTGAAGGACAAGCCATTGTAGTGGAAAATGAAGATGATTTGAGAAAATTGGATTTTACAAAAGACATCTATTTATATTCTCAAACTACTAAGTCAGTTGAAGGGTTTGAGCGGATTGTGAATCTGATGGCACGGCAATCTGAGGAAGGTGGTGGAACATTTCTGTTTTTTAATACAATTTGTCACCAACTCATTGAACGTTTCCGTGATATTATTGAGTTTGCGGGCAAACATGATATAATTATTTTGGTTAGCGGAAAAGAAAGTTCTAACGGAAAAGAGTTATTTAAACATTGTAAGGCAATAAATCCTTTGACTTATATGATTTCTTCACCCGAAGAAATAGTAGGTTTGCATATAAATCTAACTCGGAATATATGCATCGGAATATGTGGCGCTACTTCTACTCCTCGATGGTTAATGGAAAAGGTTGAAGAGAAACTGAAAGAACTATCTCTTAAATTCACTATATAGGCCTTAGCCCATTTGTTGAATTGATCTCAAGGTAATCGTTTTTGGTAAGGGCTTGGGTGCATTGGAATACCGGCAACTGCTACTTACATTGAGGTATACTTATAAATAAAACTTGTTCTGTTTTCTATAGAAGACGATTTTATAAAGGAATCGTCTTCTATAGAAAACAAAGAAGAAGCTGTAGAAAGAAAAATATTCGTTGTTCAATACTTAATAGTAAGGCGCCAATGATGTTTGGTAATCTCAAAAAAGACTTTTGCATTTCCTACGAACAAAATCTTCTATTTATTCCTTATCTCTTCAAAGAAAAAATGTAAATTTGCAAATAGAATCGCAAATAAAAAGGAGGAAAGAATATGGCACAGTTCCCTAAACGTATTCCATATGGCATGATGAACTTTGTTGACGTGCGCGAAGACAACTGTTATTATGTAGACAAGACCTGTTTTATCCCTCTGATAGAACAGGCTAATAAGTTTTTCTTCTTTATTCGTCCACGGCGATTTGGGAAAAGCCTGACACTCTCCATGCTGCGCCATTATTATGATGTGCTGGAGGCAGATCAGTTTGAAAAATGGTATGGCGGCCTGTATATTGGTCAACATCCTACACCGGAACGTAATTCTTACCTTGTTCTATGCTTGAATTTTGCAGTGGTTAATGGAGAATTGGGTAATTACCGGAAATCACTGGATGCACATTGCAATACTACCTTTAATGTCTTTTGCGATCTTTATGCCAATTATCTTCCCAAGGGAATAAAGGAAGAGATGAACGGAAAAGATGGTGCGGTGGAACAATTGGACTATTTATATCAGGAATGTGCAAAGGCCGGACAAAGCATTTATCTTTTTATTGATGAATATGATCATTTTACCAACAAGATACTTTCAGAGCCAGATTGTTTGGATGCCTATAAAAGCGAAACACATGGCACAGGTTATTTGCGAAGTTTCTTTGATACAGTAAAAGCGGGCACGGCTACCTCCATCAAACGTTGTTTTGTCACCGGTGTAAACCCTGTGACAATGGACGATTTGACAAGCGGTTTCAATATTGGAACCAATTATACCCTTGATTCCGGTTTCAATGAAATGGTAGGCTTTACTGAAGTAGAGGTGCGTGCTATGCTTGACTATTATGCCGGAGAATATGAATTCCATCATACTACGGATGAATTGGTCGAATTGATGAAGCCTTGGTATGATAATTATTGCTTTTCGGAAGATTGCTATGGAGGAATGAGTATGTATAATTCCAATATGGTGCTTTATTTTATAGATAACTATATTCGTAATAGGGGAAATTTGCCGCGTTATATGATAGAGGATAACATTCGTGTGGATTATAACAAGCTGCGGATGTTGATTCGAAAAGATAAGGAGTTCGCTCATGATGCTTCTACTATTCAGACTCTTGTTCAGCAAGGTTATATAACAGGTGTATTGAAACAGGGCTTTCCTGCTGAAAGGATAGCTGAACCGGATAATTTTGTCAGCCTGTTGTTCTATTTCGGTATGCTGACCATTAGTGGGTCTTTGGAAGGTGAAACTAAGTTGACTATTCCAAATGAAGTAGTTCGTGAGCAACTTTATACCTATTTATTGGATACTTATAATGAGGTAGACCTCAGTTTCAGTAATTATGATAAGGACAAACTGGCTTCCCGTTTAGCCTATCGAGGTGAGTGGAAACCTTATTTTGACTATATTGCCGATTGTTTGCATCGCTACTCCTCTCAGCGAGACAAGCAAAAAGGGGAGGCGTATGTGCATGGCTTTACTCTGGCTATGACTGCCCAAAATCGTTTTTATCGTCCGGTGTCCGAACAAGACGCTCAGGCTGGCTATGCCGATATCTTTTTGTGCCCATTGCTGGAGAATTATAAGGATATGCAGCATTCTTACGTTGTGGAGCTGAAATACGCTAAGAGTAAAGATAGTGTTGAACGGGTAGAGCATCTTCGCCAAGAGGGTATTGAACAGGTCAATCGTTATGCTGCCAGTGAAATGGTGCAACATGCCATTGGTAGCACTGTCTTGCATAAAATAGTAGTGGTCTATCGGGGAATGGATATGGTAGTCTGTGAAGAGGTTATCTGATTTATAATTCATTCTCAAGTTCTTTTCCCCTGCATAAATCCCTCATATTTGCACAGAATTTCAAAAAATGTGCTATTCTTCATCACTTTTATGCCTTTTGGAGAACCAAGATTAGAAATAATCGTTAACTTTGTCCCCAATAACATAAATATAGAAAAGGAGTTAATGTCTAAACTTTATATAATAGCAGGATGTAACGGAGCCGGTAAAACAACAGCTTCCTATACAGTTCTTCCCGAAATTCTAGAGTGCCGCGAGTTTGTCAATGCCGACGAAATCGCCAAGGGACTTTCTCCTTTTAACCCTTCCAGTGTAGCTATAGAGGCCGGACGACTGATGCTGAAACGCATCGGAGAGTTATTGTCTGCCGGCGCCAGCTTCTCCGTAGAAACCACATTGTCCACCCGTTCTTATATCAACCTGATTCAGCAGGCACAAAGCCAAGGCTATAGTGTCAGCCTGATCTATTTCTGGCTGAACTCGCCGGAACTTGCCATAGAACGAGTAAAACAACGTGTTGCCAATGGAGGACATGACGTGCCTGCTCCCATTACTCGCCGCCGCTATCGTTCGGGGTTAGAAAACTTTTTCCGTATTTATATGCCTTGTGTGGACTATTGGATGCTGGTAGACAATAGCCTTACACCGCGTGTTATTGTGGCAGATGCTTTCCGCAAGGGGGACGAAGCCAAGATTTATAATCAAGAACTTTTTAATAAAATCAAGAGTTATGTCGACTGAAGAAGAATATAGAGAACTGAGTGAGAAGTTGCGTTATGGTTTAGAACTGGCGGAACAACGGCTGATCGAGGAAACTGCTCGACGCGAAGGGACATTATGTTATGGACGTCCCGATGGAAAAGTAGTGCGTGTGTCAGCGACCGAACTTTTGAAACTCCGCGAGTCTGGTGGAAGCAATGGCGGAACTGTGGCTACTTGCGCATGTGCCGAGATGGAGAACGGCTGGAATCGTTGATAATCTATTTATATTAGTTTTATATGCGTATAGAGGGTGTCTTTGATAGATTACCCTCTATTTTTTTGTCCTAAATGAATGGTTATTATATTTTTTGTCTATCTTTGTTACGGTCCTACACAAATATCATTATAAAACAGAGTAGTCGTCATGGGAAAAAGTGTTTATATATTATGTGTGATAATGCTATTTATCATTCTCCCGCTACATTCGGCAGACAGGAATAATGAGCATTTGGCTAAACTGGAAAGCCTGATTGATAATAATATAGCTTATGATTCCATCGCTCCTATAGATAGTGTCATTATTTGGTGTCAGGAACTAGCCCCTGTCCTTCAGAAGGAAAACCGCACGGAATTATTCTTTCGTACCAATGAGTTACTGGTATTTCTTTATTCGTTGCGTGGAGATATAGGTCCCGCCATTGATAAAGCCCGAGAAATGTATGAGCAAGCGGAGGCTATGAATTATAGTTTGGGAATTGCCCTTTCTAGCAAAGTCATTGGTGATGGTTATTATTGCTCCGGTATGTTCAGGGAGGCTATTGGCGCATATGCAGAAGCTATTTATTATCCAGTAGATTCTTCTCAAAAGTCTTTTTATAAAGAAATGGCCATGCTGAGACTTATTTCTATCCTTTTAAGGGAAGGGAATTTGCAAGAGGCGGAAGTATATAGGGATAAGCTCCTGAAATCAGAATATATCCATACGAATAAGACATTGCAATTTTTTGCAGCCATAATAGACGTTTTTTATTACGCCTTGAAGAATGATTTGGATAATACCCGTGACAGCTTTGGGAAAGCAGAAGCTATTTACCAATCAGATAAGCAACCTTTTTTAAAATTGTTCTTTTATTATACGCAAGGAATTTACAATGAAGCAATCGGCGCATATGAGACTGCATTGCAATGTTATGATCTTGTGCTAGAGAGCATTCGCCGCAAAATGAGGTCGGTAGACTATTTGTTGGTATCCTATGCGAAAGCAAATTTACTGGTAAAAACAGGAGATAAAAAAGAGGCCGCCCGTATATATGAGGAAATCAGTGTCGTAACGGATTCGGTCGTAGCCCCCAGTTATGCCCACCGCATTAACAGACTCCGCGCCTCTTTTCAGGAAAATCGGATGAAGGTGGAGAATAAAGCGGAATTCAACCGTATCTTTATGGGTGGCATAATCATCGGCATGCTCGTGTTATCCGTTATTATTTATCTGACTTTGCATATACTGAAACAGAACAGGAAGATAGCCGCCTCTAAGAAGCTGTTGGAACAATCCAGACAGAAAGCGGAGAACGCAGTGAAAACCAAGAGTCTTCTTTTATCGAATATGAGTCATGAAATCCGGACTCCGCTTACTGCCCTTTCAGGTTTTTCGGGACTGCTGACCGAGCAGGAACTTGATGCGGAAACACGTCGTCAGTGCGGAGAAATCATACAACAGAACTCGGAACTGTTGCTGAAACTCATTAATGATGTGATAGATCTCTCCAATCTGGAAGTGGGGAATATGAAGTTCAAATTTGACTTTTATGATGCGGTTGTAATTGGTGCCAATGTGATTGATACGGTGAATAGAGTGAAGCAGACTCAAGCCGAAGTGCGGTTCGTTACTCCATTGCAGTCCTTGAAAATATATACGGATGATGCCCGTTTGCAACAATTATTAATTAACTTGCTGATAAATGCTACAAAATTTACCCCTAGTGGAAGTATTGTCCTTGAGATTCAGCAGCAATCGGAAGATATGTCTCTTTTCTCTGTCACCGATACCGGTTGTGGAATTCCGTTGGAGCAGCAGGGTAAGATATTCAATCGTTTTGAAAAGTTGAACGAAGGAGTACAGGGCACAGGACTGGGACTTTCCATTTGCCAACTTATTATAGAACGTATAGGAGGTAAAATCTGGATTGATTCAGACTATACGGGTGGATGTCGTTTTTATTTTACTCATCCTATTCATCCGGTAGGAAAAGGAAAGGAGGCGCAAGCATGAAACGTTTATTGGTTCTTTTTGCAATGTTCCTCCTATTGGGAGGAGAAACGGGCAGTTTTGCCGATTCCTCGTCTTCTGTCCGGGATAGTTTGCTGAAGGTTTTGGAAAGTCAGCCTGCCGATGCATTCCGCTTGAAGGCACTCTATGCTTTGTCTTGTATAGATGTGATGTCACCCTCCAGTCTGAACTATTTCGGGCAATTGCTGGATGAGGCTGGAAAACAGAAGAATGTGGAATATCAATGCCTTGCCATGTATGCTTATGTGGTTTATTACTTTAATCACCAGGACGAAGAAAATACAGAGCTTTGGATGGACAGGCTGTCAAAGTTTTCATCGGAACATAAATTTTACCATTGGTATTTTCCGGCTAAGAGGGCCGAGATAACCATGCAGATAGTGAAAGGCAGGATAGAATATAGTATTACGGAAGCAGAGGAGATGTATGAATTGGCTAAAAAAATGCATAATGCAAGGGGAATGTCTTCTGCCAAGCTTTGCCTGATGACCGGTTACCTGATGACAGCACGTTATAAGGAAGGGGAGGAGGCTGGTTTTGAGGCTTATCGTTTGCTTCCTTCTGATGCGCCACTGGAGGAACGCGAAGAAGTTTTGCAAGAAATAGCTATGGCATGTTCTTCTACCAAGAATAAGGACTTCTTGAAATATTTGCAGGAGTATGAAACTGTTTTGAATCAAAAAGGTAAGAAAGGTTCAGGGTATTTGCTGTTGGAGGCTCTATATGCTGACTTTTATTTGGCTGAGGGCAAGCTGGAACAAGCTCGCTATCACTTGAAGAAAATGGATAAATATTATTCTCCGACAACTTATATTCCTTCCCGTGGGTTATATAATTTGGTATATTCCCATTATTACAGATACACTCAGGAGTATGACAAGTCTCTGGCTTATGCAGATTCTGCGATCAGCCTTCTTGCGGCGATATCTGATAAAGGAGGGGTGGACTATGAGATGGAACGGGCGGGTATCCTTGCCGATGTAGGAAGAACGGATGAGGCAATTCCATTATTTCAGAATCTTTTGGCAAAAAAGGATTCATTCTATATAGAACTGTCGACTTCCCAGATGGATGAACTCCATCAGATGAGCAATATAGATAAGTTATTGCTTGAAAAAGAACAGCATAAGACAATCATTCATTATATTGCTTTATCACTGATCGTTATTGCATTACTTGTCTTAATACCTTCTGTTGTGCGCATTTATAGCGTCCGTAAAAGACTGAGAAAGGAAGAAGAAGAAATTCGTAAGATGACTTTGGTTGCTGAGGAAGCCAACAGTGTAAAAACGGATTTCCTTGCCAGTATGAGTTATAATATACGTCTCTCGTTAAATAATGTATTGGGGTTCTCGCAGTTGCTCACTATGGATTCCGGCAAGATAGATGCGTCTCAGTGGAAGGAATATTCCAGGATTGTCCAGACTAATTCGGCAGAGCTTATACAATTGGTAAATGATGTGCTTGATTTGTCAAGGCTGGAAGCAGGCAGAACTAAATGGCAGATAGAGGATTATGATATTATTCCATTGTGTGTGGATGCGCTTGCTGTGGTGAGTATGCGGAGTGAAAACCTTATTAAGGTAGATTTTAAAACTGATATTGAAAGCCAGTCTATCCGTGTTGATATAAACCGTTTTACCCAGGTACTGGTCAGCACATTGCTTTACCCCGGACCATGTAAAGAGGAGAGGACTGTATTTCTGTCCTTAGAGCATGATTCGCAAAAAGGCCTTCTTGTTTTCCGTGTTATAAACAGCCCGTTGGCCGATCCCGCATTTCAGACTCAGAAGGTGGAAGTGCGGCATAGCATAAACCGCATGACATTGGCATATTTTAATGGCACGTATGCGGTGGAACCGGATGCGGCAGAGGGACCGGCGGTAGTTTTCACCTATTCCAACCGGATATCAATATAGTCTACCCCTGGTGTGCATGATCTCTTTGCTACCTTATTATATAGGTGGCAGAATATGTTTGGATGGATAGATGCGCGTGTATCAAGGGGTTGCTTGCAGGAAATGCGAGGAAAAAATATCTTAATTTGTTTGTCAGTTCAAAGAAAAGCCGTACCTTTGCAAGCCGATTATTATCAAAAGTTTATAAAAGATTAATTCTTAGCGTGTTATATAGTTCTTTGCCCGGGAACGGTTAGAGGCGCTGGGAAGAAATTGTTTTTTAGTAGTTAACATTTAAAAAAGAATTTAAGAGTGGATACTTTAAGTTACAAGACCATTTCTGCAAACAAAGAAACAGCTCAGAAAGAATGGGTTGTTATCGACGCTACCGACCAGGTCGTAGGCCGTCTCGGTTCGAAAGTTGCGAAACTGTTGAGAGGAAAGTACAAAGCAAGCTTTACCCCTCATGCTGACTGCGGTGATAATGTGATTATCATTAACGCAGACAAAGTGAAATTTACCGGAAACAAGTGGAACGATAAGGTTTACTTGCGCTATACAGGCTACCCCGGCGGTCAGAGAGCTATGACTCCTGCTGAGCTGATGAAGAAGCCTGACGGTGAAGAAAAACTGTTGAAGAGAGTAGTAAAAGGTATGCTTCCTAAGAATCGTCTGGGAGCTAAGTTGCTGGGCAACTTGTATGTTTACGCTGGTAGCGAACACAAGCACGAAGCTCAGACTCCGAAATCAATTGATATAAACTCACTTAAATAATAAAGAATGGAAGTGGTAAATGCATTAGGCAGACGTAAACGTGCTATTGCACGCGTATTCGTAAGCGAAGGTACAGGAAAGATTACTATTAACAAGAGAGACCTTGCACAGTACTTTCCATCAACTATTCTTCAGTATGTAGTTAAACAGCCTTTGGCTAAATTAGAGGCTGCTGAAAAATATGATATTAAAGTAAATCTTTGTGGTGGTGGTTTTACCGGTCAGTCACAGGCTTTGCGCTTGGCTATCGCTCGTGCGCTGGTTAAAATCAATGCTGAAGACAAAGCAGCACTTCGTGCAGAAGGCTTCACGACACGTGATCCCCGTTCTGTTGAACGTAAGAAACCGGGTCAACCGAAAGCACGTCGTAGATTCCAGTTCAGTAAACGTTAATATCCGGTTTAACTTAGAACTGGTTAAGAAGCGTTTAGTATCTAAACTACCGGGACTCTACTTCGTAGCAGACTACCCGATGGTTGGTTGAGATAAACAAAAAAGAAAGTAAACGATTTAAAGAATAACAAAATGTCTAGAACTAATTTCGATACATTATTGGAAGCCGGTTGCCACTTCGGACACCTTAAGAGAAAGTGGAACCCATCAATGGCTCCTTATATCTTCATGGAACGTAATGGTATTCATATCATTGACCTCCACAAAACAGTTGCTAAAGTAGATGAAGCTGCTGACGCACTGAAGCAAATCGCAAAATCAGGAAAGAAAGTCCTGTTTGTTGCTACTAAGAAACAAGCTAAACAAGTAGTTGCTGAGAAAGCTGCTGCTGTAAATATGCCTTATGTAATCGAGCGCTGGCCGGGTGGTATGTTGACCAACTTCCCGATTATCCGTAAGGCTGTGAAGAAAATGGCTACTATCGATAAGTTGACTAACGATGGTACTTATTCAAACCTTTCAAAGAGAGAAGTTCTGCAGATTTCTCGTCAACGTGCTAAATTGGAAAAGAACTTGGGTTCTATCGCTGATTTGACTCGTCTGCCGTCTGCATTGTTCGTTATCGACGTATTGAAAGAAAACATCGCAGTTCGCGAAGCTAACCGTTTGGGTATTCCTGTATTTGCTATCGTTGATACAAACTCAGATCCTTCAGACGTAGATTTCGTAATCCCTGCAAATGATGACGCTACTAAGTCAGTAGAAGTTATCTTGGATGCTTGCTGTGGTGCTATCGCTGAAGGTTTGGAAGAAAGAAAAGCTGAAAAAGTAGATATGGAAGCTGCTGGCGAAAACGCTCCTAAGGATGGTGCCGGTAAGAAAAGAACTACTAAGGCTCGCATGGATAAGGCCGAAGAAGAAGCTATCAATGCTGCTAAGGCTGCCGCTTTCTTGAAAGACGAAGCTTAATATATAATAATTGAGAATTGAGAATTGAAAATTGAGAAAGGGGCAGACTATGCTTTTAATTCTCAATTCTCAATTTTTAATTCTCAATTCTGTTTTAAGGATATTACTAACAATTAAAAAATAAAGGAATACTATGGCTGTAACTATGGCTGAAATAACCAAGCTTCGTAAAATCAGTGGAGCTGGTATGATGGATTGCAAAAACGCTTTGACTGAAGCTAACGGCGACATCGATAAAGCAATGGAAATTATCCGTAAAAAAGGACAGGCTGTTGCTGCAAAACGTTCTGATCGTGACGCTGCCGAAGGTTGCGTATTGGCAAAGAAAGATGGCGAATTTGCTGCTATCATCGCTTTGAAATGCGAAACTGACTTCGTTGCTAAGAATGCTGATTTTGTAGCTTTGACTCAGGCTATCCTGGACGCTGCTGTTGCTAACAAATGTAAGACTTTGGATGAAGTAAAAGCATTGCCTCTGGGTAACGGTACTGTACAGGATGCAGTAACTGACCGTAGCGGTATCACCGGTGAAAAGATGGAATTGGACGGCTACAACGTTGTTGAAGGCGCTTATACTTCTGTTTATAACCACCAGGGAAATAACCAGCTTTGCACAATCGTAGCAATGAACAAGGAAGCTGAAGCTGCTGCTCACGGAGTTGCTATGCAGATTGCTGCAATGAATCCTATCGCAATAGACGAAGACGGTGTACCCGAATCTGTAAAAGAAACTGAAATACAGGTTGCTATCGACAAAACTAAGAAGGAACAAGTAGATAAGGCTGTTGAAGCTGCTTTGAAGAAAGCCGGCATCAATCCTGCACACGTAGATAGCGAAGAACACATGGAAAGCAACATGGCTAAGGGCTGGATTACTGCTGATGATATAGCTAAGGCTAAAGAAATCATTGCTACTGTTTCTGCCGAAAAATCAGCTAACCTGCCACAGCAGATGATTGACAATATTGCTAAAGGCCGTTTGGGTAAGTTCCTGAAAGAAGTTTGCTTGTTGAACCAGGAAGATATCATGGATGGCAAGAAGACAGTAAGAGAAGTGTTGAAAGAAGCAGATCCTGAATTGCAGGTTGTTGCTTTCAAACGTTTCACTTTGCGTGCTGAATAATTTTATTCATCATATAGATAAAGTAAAGGGGCTGTGTGTTGCACAGTCCCTTTTTCTGTTTTATTTGGTTTGGGTATATCCTTCAGACTTCAGCAAATCAATAATTCTCTGCTTGAATTCTCCCTGAATAATGATTTCCCCATCTTTCACCGAACCACCTACACCGCATTTGGTTTTCAGCATTTTCCCCAGTTCTTTTAGGTCATCTTCCGTTCCGATAAATCTGTTGACCAGTGTCACAGTTTTGCCGCCGCGGCCTTTCTTCTCTATGCTGACACGCAGCTTTTGTTGTTTCTTATCAGGTGTATCTATTTCCTTGTCTTCGGTATTTTCATACTTAAAATCAGGATTCGTGGAGTAAACCACGTTCAGGCGCTCTTTCCAATCGTTATTTTTCATGTGAATTTTGCTTAAATGAATAGTCAAAGATAATACTTTTTCTATACTCTAGCCGTCAATGTAACAAATAAAAGTGTACTTTTGCACATTACCTAATGATAATGCCTAAAGAACAGATGGATATACGTATGCATAAATTCTCGGATAAAGCGCCTGAGCCGACTTTGCGCAGACTCCCGTGGTATCTCTCGAATGTAAAACTGATGAAGGAGCAGGGAGAAACGTATGTGTCTTCTACCCAAATCTCCAAACAAATCAATATAGATGCTTCCCAAATAGCAAAAGACCTTTCTTACGTGAATATCTCCGGCCGTACACGGGTGGGGTATGAGATTGACGCCTTGATAGAAGTGCTGGAGCGTTTCTTGGGCTTTACGAATATGCATAAGGCTTTTTTGTTTGGCGTAGGTAGTTTGGGAGGCGCTTTGCTGCGTGACTCGGGCTTGCATCATTTCGGATTGGAAATAGTGGGTGCATTTGATATTAACCCGGAATTGGTGGGGAAAGAAATCAATGGAATACCTATCTACCATTCAGATGATTTTGAAAAGAAAATGAAATCTTGCAATGTGAATATCGGGGTGCTGACCGTACCCATCAATATAGCGCAGGAGATAACAGATAAAATGATAGCAGGCGGTATTAAGGCTGTGTGGAACTTTACTCCGTTCCGCATCCGTGTGCCGGAGCATATTGTGGTACAGAATACTTCGCTCTATGCCCACCTGGCTGTGATGTTTAATCGATTAAATGTAAATCAAGACTAGAAAAGTATGAAGATTATAGCCGTAGGAATGAACTACGTTGCACATTGCCACGAGTTGCATGCTAACGAAAACTTACCCAAGGAACCGGTTATTTTTATGAAGCCTGATTCGGCTCTGCTGAAAGACAGTAAACCGTTTTTTATCCCTGATTTCTCGGAACAGGTGGATTATGAGACGGAACTAGTGGTGCGCATCAACCGTTTGGGAAAGAATATTGCAGAGCGTTTTGCCCATCGTTATTATGATGCGGTGACCGTAGGCATTGATTTTACGGCACGGGATCTTCAGCGTCAGTTCAGGGCGGAAGGCAAGCCTTGGGAACTGTGTAAAGGCTTTGACAGTTCGGCAGCTATCGGTGATTTTGTTCCGGTAGATAAGTTCAAAGATATACAGAATCTTCATTTTCATTTGGACATAGATGGAAATACCGTGCAGAGTGGGAATACTGCGGATATGCTGTTCAAGGTAGATGAGATCATTGCTTATGTCAGCCGTTTCTTTACGTTGAAAATTGGTGATTTGCTTTATACCGGTACGCCGGTTGGGGTAGGGCCGGTCAGCGTCGGTCAGCATTTGCAGGGATATTTGGAAGATGAAAAACTATTAGACTTTTATGTAAGATGAAAATAAGAGTAGGATTTGGATTTGATGTGCACCAATTAGTGCCCGGACGGGAGTTGTGGCTCGGAGGTATTAAGTTTGAGCATGAATTGGGATTATTGGGACACTCGGATGCCGATGTGTTGATTCATGCTATTTGTGATGCCTTACTGGGGGCGGCCAATATGCGTGATATTGGTTATCATTTTCCTGATACGGCAGGTGAGTTTAAGAATATTGATAGCAAGATATTACTAGCCAAAACGGTAGATTTAATTGCTGCCAAAGGCTATAAAATAGGCAATATTGATGCTACGGTTTGTGCGGAACGCCCTAAACTGAAAGCCCGTATTCCGGAAATGCAAGAGGTGTTGGCGCATTTGATGGGCATAGATGTGGATGATGTCTCTATCAAAGCTACAACAACAGAAAAACTGGGATTTACAGGAAGAGAAGAGGGCATATCAGCTTATGCTACGGTGCTGATAGAGAAGTCTTTGTAATATCGGCGGAGTTAAAAAGGGGTTCATCGCGCAGCCTCCCCCTTCAAAAGCTACTCTTTCTACACATTTCCGTTAACATTTTCAGTAACGCTTTCATCCACCCGTAGGGGCGGACCCGTGTGTCCGCCCGAAAGCATAAAGTGAACTGTTCTCGGACAGACACATGGGTCTGCCCCTACGGGAAATGATATGTTAAACAGATGTGTAGAAAGAGTAGTTCAAAAGGGGGAAGCTGCGCAATGACAGACTTTCGTTCAGAATGACAAACGGTATAGCATCAGGTAAGAATTGACTCTATCCAAGAATCAACCCTATCGTCAATAATACCCCAAATAGCAGCATGTTGCGAGAAGTCTCCCCCAATATCTTATTTAATTCTTTCCCCTTATTAATCTTTACCATCCGCCGCCAAGTCAAAAAATGGGGTAATACATAAATCTGTGGCAATAACGCCGCCCATATATCCCCCTTTAATGCAAACAAGAGGCAAAGCCATGCAGCGGCTAAACCTAAAAAGAGATAAAGCCATCGTCCCGTCTTTGCTCCCAAACGTACTACAATGGTTTTCTTTCCGCTTAGAGCATCCTGTTCCCGGTCGCGATAATTATTTACCATCAGCAATGTATCTATAATTAAGCCACATGCCAATGAGGCAATCGTCACATTCCAAGTCCAGTCATGGCACATCACATAATAAGTGCATCCCACCGGAACAAACCCAAAAAAGACAATGACAAGCACATCTCCCCAACCATGATAAGCCAATGGATAAGGCCCTGCCGTATAAAGAAAAGCAAATAAGACGCAGAGCAACCCCACCGGAATCATTTCTAATCCACCATAAAATAAAAGGAAGAAGCCCACCAGGCAAGCAGTCATGGTAGTCAAGGCAATTCCTCGTTTCATGGCATTCATTGTAATCCACCCTTGCGCACAGGCACGTTCCGGTCCCAGCCGGTCTTCGCGGTCACTTCCTTTCAGGTAGTCAAAAAAGTCATTGATGAAATTAGCATCTATCTGCATCAGGAATGCAAAGAGAAAGCAGAGCAATGCCGGTATTATTTGAAACCAGCCGTCGGCATATGCCAAGGCACATCCCAGCAGGACAGGAGTCGCTGCTCCTGCCAAAGTCTTAGGCCTACCGGCAAGCAACCATGCTTTTATTGAATTTGTTTGAACACTTTCCATGTCTATTTATCATAAAGTTGTGCAAAGATAAAACAATTAATTCTGTATCTTTGCCTCCAAATAAAAGGATTATGAAGAAACAGTTTCTTTTTTTGTTTTTGACGGTTGCATTCTTGTCTTCCTGTGCTACAGCCACCCTGTCAGAATATCCGGGAGTGGGCCGTGTAAAGCAGTATGATTTTTACAGTTATGATGTTCCGCCCGCCTTTGATGGATTTCGCCTTGGTTTTGCTTCTGACTTTCATTATGAAAGCCGTTTTAAAAGAAGAACTTTGGATAATGCCGTGCGCGCATTAAAGTCAATGCATGCTGATGCACTATTGCTGGGAGGCGATTATGGCAGCAAGCAAGGAGGCGACTTGGATACCTTGTTTACTGCACTGAGCAGGGTCTTTACTCCTTATGGCACTTTTGCCGTGATGGGAAATCATGACTACGATTATTGTTACTCTGAGGCAAAAGGCGCAATGGAAAAGACCAATGTGCGACTGATGGAACATAAAAGCTATAAACTGATGAAGGACGGCCAGCATATCATTATCAGCGGTGTGCGCAATCCGTTTGACTTAAAAAGAAACGGTGACTCTCCATCCCAGCATCTTCCGGCAGATGATTTTGTTGTATTGCTCACTCATACTCCCGATTATGCAGAGGATACCAATGTGTCGAATGCCAATCTGGTACTGGCGGGACACACTCATGGCGGTCAGGTCAGCCTGTTCAAGAAGTACTCTCCGGTGAAACATTCCGTTTATGGCAATCGCTTCTTGACCGGATGGAAGGAGAATAGTAAAGGAACACCTGTCATTATTACCAATGGCTTGGGCACTTCCCGTGTCAATGTCCGCCTGTTTACCCCCAGTGAAGTTGTTTTAGTGGTGTTGCATCGGGTAGAGAAAAAGGAAAAATAAAACAGCTTGTTCGCTAATAACGTACAGGGTGTCCGGAAAGGCAGCCTTACTTTTAGAGACTTACATCAATAGCCGATGTAAGTCTCTGTTTTTATGTGTATTAATGGAGATTAGCATTTACAGGTTTAGCATGAAATAAACCTTTTAGGGAGGGAAGCATTATTCCTGTGTAGTCTATTACGGTGGGTCTTAAGGCTATCGCAATAGTGATCCGAACGAATGCTAAACTCTATTTTTTATGTTTACGATCAACATCAAAGGGAAAGCCAATCCCAAAGACCCCAAGATAGTCAAACTCGAAATGGTCATCTTCAAAACAGGTTACGCCCGTGTAACCAAAGTGTTAAACGTTTCTGGCTCGGTTAAGGACTGGGATAACTCGTCCCAATCGTTCAAGGGTAATAGTAGTACCCTTACCGCCAAGAACAAAATCCTATTCGAGTTAAAGAACCAGTACCAGAAAGTCGCCGAAGAATGGGAGTACGAAGGTCGTACCTGGTCACCAGTAGAACTATCCCATAGTTTTGATGAGCAACAAACCCGGAAAGAAGAAGTGAAATCGCTTTCGGTTCTTCAAATGATTGATTCGCTTATTGATAAGTTTACTCACAAGGAGCGATACAAGAACGGACGGATTGTTACAAGCATCAACAATACTCGCTCGTACAAAGAGATTAAAAATTCATTATCTCGATTTACGCAAGAGGTTTATAACCGTTCATTCTCATCATACTACTTCAAAGAGATTAACGAGCGGTTCCTGCTCGATTATACGCTCTATATTCAGAAAACAGGCATAAAGAACGGCAACAAAGGCGGATTAACTCAGAAACTCCGCCGTTTGCGTGCCACCTGCCGCTATGCCGAAAAGCAGGGTATTTACGGAGTGGATATGAAAGCTTTCGAATGTTTGGGTGATAATATTAAATGGGGACAGACTACATCCAAAGCAACGTCTTTTGTGTCACTTGCTAAAATAGAGAATATTGACCGCAGTTTATTCTCAAAGAAAGAACAGCTTCACCTTGATTTATTTCTGTTCAGCTACTATACAGGAGGTATGGCGAACGTCGATGTCTGTTATTTGACTTGGGAGTGTATTAATGAGGATAAAATTGTTTACGAACGAATGAAATTTCCAAAACAAGCCAAACCGTTGCTGATTGCTAAAGTCCAAAAGATTATTGAAAAGTACAAAGGAACCGGATTTGAGAATTATGTTTTTCCTGTCTTTACACACAAGCACAAAACCGATATGCAACGGACAAAACGAATTAGTAACCTCACAGTTAAGATGACTAAGACGCTTGCTAAAGCTTGCAAAATTTTAAGAATAAAGGACAAGTTAACGTGGTATTCTGCTCGCGCGAGCTTTATTACCCGAATGGTCGACGAGGGGTATTCACCGTATGTCGTAGCGGAAATGGCAGGTAATAGTCCAATGGTGATTTATAAACACTATTATAAGAATACAAAAGCAGAACAGATGCTGAAAGAGATGAATTCAATTTTTGGAGAATAATTTTCTCGTTTTGATAAACCTTTTCTGTCGAGACTCCCTATTCTCTATCAAACCAACTATAGTTGGGGAATTGTTAATCACTAAAAAACATCTGTTATGAATGAGAATGTATCGCAAGCATTTGACAAAGTTCTGTTGCATTTATCGCGAGTAGAACGAGAAAGAAACGGTCAAATAATCATCGGTTCCCAAAATGAACGCAAATTTCGTTACGTGCGGGATTGCCTGAGCAACTTTACCCGCACAGTAATGAAGCGGGATTTTCTTACTTTAACCTTCGGAAACATTGATACATATTTCCTGCAGAAATACGTTGATTACCTGAATGGGTGTAATATTGATAATAAGTTGCAAAAACTCCGACGAGTATTTCGGGAAGCTAATGCCGATACCTCAGTTTTTGCCAACATTAAACTTCCTATTAAGTTTGAAGATGGAGCATTGCCAGTAGACCACAGTATTATCGAAAGGATTGAATCCATGAATCGTTCCAAACTCACGGAGAAAGAAGGACTCTATCTTGATTTATTCCTTTTTGGCTACTACACGGGAGGTTCAACAATCAGTGAATTGGCATCGTTAAAAACATCTTTTATTAAAGAGGAAAACTTATATTGTAAGAGGAATGCTTCAGAAAATACTGCTGTTATTCCACTGTGCCCCGAAGCTTTATACATTATCAATAAGTATAGAGAGATGTGTTTTGATAACTATTTGCTTCCGATTCTGACTCGTAAACAAACGACTGGCAAACAACAGCTTGGTAGGATCAAACGGGTTGCAGAATTGACAAACCAGACATTGAGGAAAGTGTTAAAGATACTTAGTGTAAAAAATGAAATAACAATGGGAATGACAAAACAGATATTTATTGAACATTCACTTTCAAGCGGTGTACCTTATGAAAAGCTTGCGCAATATCTGGGATGTTCAGTTGAAACGGTTCTCCGTCACTCTGAAAAAATGTACCAATGTGGTCTATGAGCTACATACATCAAAGTAGCATCGGCAATTCCAGCTTTACTTACGTAATAAAAGTAAGTGAAAACATGCTAAACGTCCCGTTCCTCTGTATATCTAAAAATGAGCAAAATGAAAAGAAATAGGGTGTCTCGGACTTTTGACCCACCTTTTTTAAATATATACGGTTCAATATTACCAAATTACTAGTTAACAGCTGTTTATAATCGAAAGCCATACAGGTTTTACTTTTTTGTGATTTTTCTTTTTAATATCCCTTTTTAAATCGAATCCAATGATTTTTTTTGAAGAGAAAAACTTCAAAAATCATTGCTATGTTTACTGTAAATATCAAGGGAAAAAGAGACCCAAAAAACATCGAATTTGTGAAGCTCGAAATGATCTTTTATAAGAGAGGTTTTGCTCGTGTTTCCAAAGTATTAAATATTACCGGACTTTATACAGATTGGGATCCGAAGTCTCAAACATTCTCCGGGAAAGAGTCTGCCGAGAAGAATAAGTTGCTACGCCAAGAGAAACTAAAATACCTCAAAGTTGCTGAACGCTGGGAATCACGAGGCAAGGACTGGATTCCGGTGGAGTTATCTCACTATTACGAAACCGCTCCAAACTACCGAAACAAATATATTCCAATCTCTGATGTTATCGAAGAACTTGCCGTTAAATTTGACAACCAAGAGCGATACAAAAATGGTCGTGTATTGCTGAGTCTGTCTACATCACGAAAATATCGCTATCTAAACACTTCGCTCCATCAATTTACTAAGAGTAAATATCGAAGAGATTTTTCAAGCTATCAGTTTCGTGACCTGAACGAAAAATTTCTTCAAGATTTTATAGTGTGGGTTCAGGTCAAAGCCGCTAAAAATAGCAATACCGGTGATGCAAGCGGAAAACTCCGAAAGCTGAAAGCAGTATGTTTATACGCCAAAGAACTGGGCATCTACAATATCAACCTCAATGCCTTCAGTTCATTTAAGGAGAAGTTGAAACAACGTATTACTACTCCCAAAGGAGTCGGACCAGAAGTGATGCAACAGATAGAATCTTTCGACCGAACTCTACTTACCAAGAAAGAGCAATTCCACCTCGACTTGTTTTTGTTTAGCTACTATGCCGGGGGAATGTCGGCCATTGATGTTTGCCTGCTTACTCGAAACCAAATCAAAGATGAAATGATAATCTATGACCGTACCAAGTACGATAAGCAGGCACGAGTTATCATTATCGACAAAGCAGCAGAAATAATCGAACGCTACCGATCAAAAGCCTATATGAATTACGTCTTTCCAACTATCAAACGATGTAACCCTACGCAATCTAAACTTTATGGACGAGTGAAACGAATAAATGAGAAAGTCAACGAGACACTACGCAAAATTTGCGACCATTGCGGCATCAAATCCCGAATAACATGGGGAGCCGCTCGCAGCAGCTATATCTCCAAGATGATTGATGAGGGGGTTTCATCCGCTCCAAGTTGCTGAACTCGCTGGTAACTCTCTACAAACCATCTACCGCCACTACTATACCATATCCAACAAAGAAAAGATGAAGAGAAAAATGAATAAAGTCTTTTAGGAAAGAATTATTTGCATATTAATTATCAATGATATATCTTTGCATTATCAATGATAATTCATTAAATGATAGAAGTTTCAGAAATAAAAACCATTCAAGTAGAAAGTTATATTGATACTTTGAGAGATATACCTGTTGGCGCAAACCGGGTGTATCTCTTGATTGGTACTGTCTATACGGGTTTTCATAATGCTAAAACCAGATTGTCAAAACAAAACTTGCAATTTGTGTTTAGGAGGTTTAGTGAAGAGAATAAACAATTTCTTGAGGTAAAACGATTAAAATAAATATATATGGCAAATGAGCGTAAAACCGATTTTTTCATCGGGAAGCTATTGGATGGAGCTAAAATAGACTATACTCCCAATGGCAGTAGTATCAAGGAAATTAAAGATGCCTTGAAAACCTCATCAAAGAAAAAACAGGGAGAGCAGGTTTCCCTGAATTCGTTTGCAAGTCAAAAGATTTTATTATTGTTATTGAAGATAAGGCTGATCTAAGTATGCAAGCGTTATATGCTGATGAAAATAATACTACTTTGCAAATGGATGTAAAAGCAATCACTGAATATGCTGAAAATGGTGCACTTCATTATGCCAAAGAAATAATTAAGAAGACTTCATTTGACAAAGTATTTGCTTTTGGATGCTCTGGAGACGAAAAACATCATCTAATCCGTCCAATATTTGTTGATAATAGAGGCTGTAAGCTGCTGACCCCTGTCGATAACTTTGAGAATTTTGCCCCCCAAAATATCGAGAAATATTATCGAGAGCAAGTTCTTGGCGAAGTACCTCAAGAAACTTTGGAGCTAGAAGATATTATCAAGAAATCAGCTGAATTACATGAAGCCTTACGGAATTATGGGCAACTTGGAGACTCCGAAAAGCCGCTTGTAGTTTCTGCAATATTGCTTGCTTTAAAAGAAGAGACCTTTTCAATTGAGTTGTTAAAAGGAGATGAGTTAAAAACTGATGGGCAGATTATTTTTGATGCTTTGACCACTCATTTAGAACGAGTAAAAGTAGAGCCGCAAGCTAAAAAGAATTTAATACTCAACCAATTTACCTTGATAAAAGACCGTCCGATGTTAAATCGGATAGATGACAGATTAACTGATAAAGATTCAAAATTAGCAAAAACACCTCTAAAATATTTTACGGAATTTCTAAAAAGGCATGTTCTTTCTTCAGTTACAACTAATTCATCGGAAGATGTATTGGGACGATTTTACGGTGAATTCATTCGTTATAGTGGTGGAGATGGGCAGTCGTTAGGTGTAGTTTTAACGCCGAGCCATATCACAGATCTATTTTGTGACTTAGTAGACATTAAACCAACGGATGTAATTTTTGACCCTTGTTGTGGTACCGGTGGATTTCTTATTGCTGGCATGTACCATATGCTGAACAAAGCAGAACCGTCACAATATGCTAACATCAAACAAAATCAAATTCATGGTGTAGAGGTTCGAGATGATATGTTTTCTATTGCTACTACCAATATGATTCTAAGGGGCGACGGTAAAAGTAACTTAATTTGTGAGGACTTCTTGAAAATTACAATTTCAGACTTACGTAGGATTAACGCAACAGTCGGTTTCATCAACCCTCCATATTCTCAGGCAAAGAATAAAGAGACTGCACACTTATCAGAGATATGTTTTATAAGGCATTTGTTAGATGGTTTGGCTGATGGAGCTAGATGTGCTGTTATTGTTCCTCAATCGACAATGATTGGTAAAACTAAAGAAGACAAGAAGGTTAAACAGCTTATTCTTAAAAAGCACACGCTCGAAGGAGTGATAACATTAAATAAGTATACATTCTATGGAGTTGGTACAAACCCATGTATTGCGGTATTTACTGCACATAATCCGCATCCTAAAAACAAATATTGTAAATTTATTAATTATGAGGATGACGGATTTGTTGTTAATAAACATATTGGTTTGGTTGAAACTGAGCGTGCTAAAGAACGCAAAGCTCACTTGTTATCATGTTGGCTATATGATGCTCCTGCTGATACAAAATTTATGGTAAAAACACCTATTGAATCAGAGGACGAGTGGCTTCATTCTTTCTACTATTTTAATGAAGAATTACCATCAGAAGAAGATTTTGAAAAAAACAATGGCAGACTATCTAACATTTGAGTTTAATATGGTTTCACACGGTCGAGAAGATTTATTTGAAAATATTAAATAAAATGAAAAACATTAACAATATAGAATGGTCTGAATTTGTGTTGTCTGAAATTTTTGATATAACATCAACTCAAAGCGGTATTGACAAAAATAAATTAATCAATATCAAGGGAATCATTCCATATGTGACTCGCTCAGACAAAGCAAATGGATGGGAAACTTTCATAGGACAACAAGCTTCTCGCTTTAAAATGAATAATGGAAACTGCATATCGGTTGGTTTGGATACGCAAACTGTATTTTATCAACCAAATCGATTTTATACAGGACAAAATATTCAGGTGCTTCAAAACGAAAAACTCAATAAGTATATTGCATTGTTTATTATACCATTACTTAAGCAGTTGTTGAATAAATTTAGCTGGGGTAGTAATGGTGCGACATTAACAAGACTTAAGAGGAGTAAGATAATCTTACCTATTACAGCTTTTAAGACACCTGATTATGACTTTATGGAACAGTATATGCGAAATGTGGAGATTAAAATTATTGATTCCTATAAAAGGAAGATTAGTGAAAGAATCGAAAAATTAGCAACTGATGAAAATATTCTTCCCTTAACTGACAAAACTTGGGGAAAGTTTAAAATCGGAAAATTATTCAAGATAGAAGCAGGAAAATCGAAAGGACTTAACCATTTAAAACAGAGCAGGACTGGCATTAGCTATTTAGGAGCTACAAATAATAACAATGGAGTTTTGGCTCTAGTCGAAAAGGTTGAAAATATAGTCCAAAAGGGGAATAGTATTGCCTTTATTCGAAATGGTGAAGGTTCAATGGGATATTCAATCTATAAAAAGGAAGATTTTATTGCAACATCTGATATCACAGTTGGATATAATGAGCATCTCAATCCATATGTGGGGATGTTTATAACTACTATTGCTGATAAAATACGAGGTAAATATAATTTTGGATATAAAAGAAGTGATGGAAGGTTGAAAAAGGAAACATTACAATTGCCTATAAATGAAACATGTGAACCTGATTACAAATATATGGAACAATTTATGAGGCGAATAGAAATTGATCAATTAACAAAATACTTAGCATTTATAAGTAATAGAAGATAATTATACAGTAGGCATAGGATGCCAGAAAAAGTACATAGAAATTTTATTATGTAGTTCTTTGCGATACTACTACTCATATACAAGTTCTCTGTAAACATCATTTATAGAGAATAGCTATATAAAGGGCTATAAAATTGAAACAGATTGTATATCTTTGCAATCGAAATAAAACCATTATAAATCAAGTTCGTGTAGGGTTACACGGGGGATTTAGTGTTTTATCCTCAAATAGCTATTGATATACAGTCTGTTATTAAAGAGTTAGAGCTGCCATTATCGGACACCCTTTTTTATTTGTTTCTGCTGATAATCAGCATATTAGCATCGTGGCATACGCTTTGCATTTTATAAAATGAAGCAATTCAAGAAAAAAAGCAGAGAATGATGCAACGTTTTTAGAGTTGCTTGCGTCTAATTAATAAAGACGCACAGAACACGAATTATAAACATAAAAAATAAGACATTATGAAGACTACAATGATTACTACAGCTATGATGACAGTCGTTTTTGCAATTGCAAGTGTACTAACTGTTAATGCCGCCGAGCCTACGAAAATTACAAATGTTGAAATGGACAATGACCGTGTATCGGCAAAGGTGATTTACGAACAGGATGGCAATTTCCTGACTCCGGAGTATCGTTTTGAGTTCAAGTATAATGACAAGGGACAGATTGCAGAGAAGAAAAGTATAAAATGGAACGGTTCATCTTGGACAAACTACTATTGTATGACAGTAACCTACACAGACACAGAAGCCCATATTGATTATTCTTTGTGGAATAAAGATAAGAAAGAATTTATTCCCACTCAGAAATATGTATATACATTAGATGAAGCCGGTAAATTCCTGGCATTTCACTCATATAAGAAGAACACGACAGGTTGGGATTTGAATACTACCATAAATAATGAGGCTTTATTGGCAAATCGCTAAATGTGTGTGCTTTTAAAATTTAGATTAAATGATTGATTGTGTTTTTTCCTCGGGAGGGTTTAACTGTGACCTCTCGGGGATTTTTTTATTTCAACTTCCCATACAGCCAGTTCATAGCCTAAATCAGACGCTTCAACAGGCAGGTATTTCTCCCCGATAGACAATGTCCTACTTTTGTGTCATAACAAAAAGTACAAGACATGTTCAAAGCTATCCTTCAATTCTCAGTAAAGAAGAAACTATTCGTGGGACTTACCACATTGTTTCTTTTGATTAGTGGAATTTGTTCCATGTTGACACTTCCTATAGATGCTGTCCCCGATATTACCAATAATCAGGTACAAATAGTAACCGTTTCGCCCACATTGGCGCCTCAGGAAGTGGAGCAACTTATCACGATGCCCGTAGAAATTGCCATGAGCAACATTATGAATGTGACGGAAATCCGTTCCGTTTCCCGTTTTGGTCTGTCGGTGGTTACGGTGGTATTTAAAGAAAGCGTCCCTACACTGGATGCCCGGCAGTTGGTAAACGAGCAGATACAGACAGTAGCCGCAGAGATACCCACCGAACTGGGTATGCCCGAAATGATGCCCATTACCACCGGTCTGGGCGAGATATACCAATATGTATTGAAAGTAGCCCCCGGCTATGAAGACAAATATGATGCAATGGAACTGCGTACCATCCAGGACTGGATTGTAAAGCGGCAACTATCCGGCATTCCGGGCATTGTAGAAATAAATAGCTTCGGCGGTTACCTGAAACAATATGAGGTGGCGGTAGATCCCGATGTCCTTTTCTCCCTGAACATTACCATCGGAGAAGTATTTGAAGCCTTGAACAAGAACAACCAGAACACCGGAGGCAGCTATATAGAAAAGATGAACCGCGCCTACTATATCCGTTCCGAAGGAATGATCAGCCGCACCAAAGATATAGAGCAGGTAGTGGTGGCAAACCGGAATGGCATTCCCATCCGCATCAGCGATATAGGCGCAGTACGCTTTGGCGCACCCAAACGCTTCGGCGCCATGACCATGGATGGAGATGGAGAGTGTGTGGGTGGCATCGCCATGATGCTGAAAGGGGCAAATGCCAATGTGGTGACCGGTGAGCTGGAGAAAAGAGTGGAGAAAATACAGAAGATATTGCCCGAAGGCGTCAGCATAGAACCCTATTTGAATCGTTCAGCCTTGGTCAATCGCAATATATCAACCGTGGTTCATAACCTGATAGAAGGCGCTATCATTGTTTTCATAGTGCTCATTGTCTTCCTGGGAAATGTACGTGCAGGTCTCATTGTGGCTTCTGTTATCCCTTTGGCAATGCTGTTTGCCTTTATCATGATGCGCATCTTCAACGTATCTGCCAATCTGATGAGACTTGGAGCGATAGACTTTGGTATTGTGGTGGATGGTTCCATCGTGATACTGGAAGGCATATTGGCGCATATTTACGGAGTAAAGTTCCGTGGACGCACCTTGTCTGCCGCCCAAATGGAAGAAGAAGTAGAGAAGGGAGCAGCCGGAGTGGTGCGTTCCGCCACTTTCGCGGTATTCATTATTCTGATTGTGTTCTTCCCCATCCTTACGCTGACAGGTATAGAAGGAAAGTATTTCACTCCGATGGCTAAGACATTGGTATTCTGTATCATCGGCGCCTTGCTGTTATCACTTACTTACGTCCCCATGATGGCTTCCCTGTTCCTGAAACGCCATATTGTGACGAAACCTACTTTTGCCGACCGCTTCTTTGAGAAACTAAACAAGGTATATTCCCGCGCCCTGCATTTCTGCCTGAAGTTTAAATGAGGGACAGTCGCCGTAGCCTTTCTGGCACTGGCTTTCTCCTTATTCCTGTTCACCCGTTTGGGAGCAGAGTTTATCTCTACTTTGGACGAAGGAGACTTTGCCATGCAGATGACTTTGCCTGCCGGAAGCTCTTTGAGTGAAAGCATTGAAGTCTCGAATGAAGCGGAAAGGGTATTGAAAGAAAAATTCCCGGAGATAAAGCACGTAGTGGCGAAGATAGGTACGGCAGAAGTCCCCACCGACCCGATGGCAGTGGAGGATGCCGATGTGATGATTATCATGAAACCTTTCAGTGAATGGACCAGTGCATCCACCCGCGCCGAAATGGTGGAAAAGATGAAGGAAGCGCTCGAACCCTTATCGGAATGCGCCGAGTTTAATTTCTCGCAACCCATCCAACTCCGTTTCAACGAGTTAATGACAGGCGCAAAGGCGGATATTGCCGTGAAACTATATGGTGAAGATACCCGTGAACTCTATGAGAAAGCCAAAGAAGCCGCCCGCTTTGTAGAGAAAGTTCCCGGCGCATCGGATGTAATTGTGGAGCAGACCATGGGATTGCCGCAACTGGTAGTGAAATACAATCGTGGAAAGATAGCCCGCTATGGCATCAATATAGAAGAACTGAACACCATTATCCGCACCGCATACGCCGGCGAGGCAAGTGGGGTAGTTTTTGAGAATGAACGCCGTTTTGACTTGGTAGTTCGCTTGGATCAGGAGAAAGTAGCCGATTTGAATTTGGACAAGTTATTTGTCCGTTCCAACGAAGGCATTCAGATACCGGTCAGCGAAGTGGCAACCATCGATTTGGTCAATGGCCCGTTACAGATCAACCGTGATGCAACCAAGCGGCGCATCGTAATCGGAGTGAACGTGCGCGGTGCGGACATTCAGCAGGTAGTGCAGGATATTCAGAAAACCTTGGATAAGAACGTGAAGTTGAAGCCGGGATATTATTTTGAATACGGAGGCCAGTTCGAGAACTTGCAGAATGCCATCAATACTTTATTGGTAGTGGTTCCGGTGGCATTGATGCTTATTTTGCTGCTGTTGTTCTTTGCTTTCAAGAATGCAACCTATACGCTGGTGGTCTTTTCTACCGTGCCTCTTTCACTGATTGGCAGCATTTGGGCATTATGGTTGCGCGGACTGCCGTTCAGCATTTCGGCAGGAGTGGGATTCATTGCCCTGTTTGGTGTGGCTGTGTTAAATGGTATTTTGATGATTAATCATTTTAATGATATGCGGAAACAAACCATGTACTCTCTTTCCACTTCCCGGATCATTGCAAGAGGTACTCCCCATTTGTTGAGGCCGGTATTCCTGACCGGATTAGTTGCTTCCCTGGGATTTGTGCCGATGGCTATCGCTACTTCGGCAGGTGCGGAAGTGCAACGCCCCTTGGCAACGGTGGTGATTGGCGGACTGATTATTTCTACGGTGCTCACGCTGCTTGTCATCCCCGTCTTCTATAAGATTGTAGGCAATGCCGCAACCTGGAAGCGCACTTACCGGGGTAAAAAACTATTCTTCTTTTCTCTCTTTTTGGCAATCTTCTTCCTTCCCCTGCCCCTGAAAGCGCAAGAGATAGTGACACTGGACCAAGCCATTGAGCTGGCAAAGCAAAACCATCCCCGACTGAAAACAGCTTCCGCCGCCATCCGTCAGGCAAAGGCGGGAAGGGGAGAAGTGCTGAAACTGGCTTCTACGGAAGTGAACTACTCTTGGGGACAGTTGAATGGTGAAATAAAGAAAGACAAACAATGGGAAGTGAACCAAGGACTAGTCTCGTTGCTGACTCCTTTCTATAAGAATGCCTTGGTGAACCGCCAAGTGGAGACCGGTACATTCTATCGTCAGATTGTAGAGAAAGAAGTCGTGGCAGAAGTAAAGCGTGCATGGGCTTATTACCTTTACGCCTACAACTTGCGCTCCCTTTACAAGGATCAGAACCGATTGGCAGAACAGTTGCAGCGTATGGGAGAACTCCGTTACCAGCAAGGTGAAATCACCCTCTTGGAAAAGAACATGACCACTACGATAGCGGCAGATCTAAAGAATCGCCTATTCCAGGCACAGGAAGAAGAAAAGCTGGCGTTGGCCCGCTTGAACTGGGCTTGCTATACGGATAACCGTTTAATCCCCTCGGATACGGCATTGGTACAGTTCCCGGCTGATTATCAGGTTGCTTCCTATTCCGAAGCCCATCTTAATTACTTCCAAAGCCGGGCAAGCGAAGCAAAGGCGCAGTTGAACGTAGAGCGCAGCCGTTTCTTCCCCGAACTCTCATTCGGCTATGTCCGTCAAGACATCTTGCCCCTGAAAGGTTTGAATTCATGGATGGTCGGCGTTTCCTTCCCCATCTATTTTCTGCCCCAGCACAGCAAGGTGAAACAGGCAAAAGCCGTTGCATTTATCGCGAAAACCGAGGCGGAAGCCAATGCACGCGACTTGCATAACAAGGTAGCAGAAGCCGTAGCCAACCTTCGCCGCCAGTCCGAGAGCCTCCGGTACTACACCACTTCGGCGTTGAAAGAGGCAGATGAACTGATGAAAGTGGCAAACCTGCAACTTCAACATAGTGATATAAATGTGACCGAGTTTATACAAGCCATCAATGTGGCGCGCGACATTCACCGCGGATACATTGAAACCGTTTACCAATATAATATTGCAGCCCTTGAATACGAACTATTTAAATAAGATACAGCGATGAAAAAGATAACATTCCCCTTAGTCCTGTTACTGTTTGCAGCATGCAGCTCTAACAAAGAAAGCCAATCGGCAGAAGAACCGGCTACCGCCGTTGCAGAAGAAGTAGTACCCGATACGGCTCAGGTAGATGCCGTGACATCCGCCACCTCAAAGCCCAACCAAGTATCCTTTAATGGCACTATGGTGATCCCTCCCCAGCGCATGGCAACCGTTTCCCTCACCATGGGCGGAGTAGTAAAAAGCACTTCCCTGTTACCGGGCGAATCTGTCAGACAAGGAGCTGTCCTTGCAACGCTGGAGAATCCTGACTTTATCACTTTGCAGCAAACTTATCTGGACAGCCATGCGCAGACCGAATACCTCTCCGCAGAGTATCAACGCTAAAAGGCCCTCTCGGCAGAACAGGCAGCTTCTCAAAAGAAGTTCCAGCAAAGCAAGGCGGACTACCTCTCCATGAAAAGCCGGATGGAAGCCGCTGCCGCCCAACTGAACTTATTGGGCGTGACCCCCGAAACCTTGTTGCAGCAAGGCATTCAGCCCTATTTGCAGGTAAAGGCGCCCATTAACGGCTACGTGGCAGATGTGGAAATGAATGTGGGTAAATACATGAACGCCGGAGATCCCCTTTGCGAGATTGTAGACAAGAGCCATACCCTGCTGCGACTGACTACTTATGAAAAAGACCTGGCAGATATGAAAGTAGGAAACCCGGTGCAGTTCCGTGTCAACGGCATGGGAAAGACGGTGTTCAAGGCCACCTTGATCTCTATCGGTCAGAAAGTAGATGAAAACACCCGTTCGGTAGAGGTATATGCAAGGGTAGATACAGTGAACAGCCAGTTCCGTCCGGGTATGTATGTCACGGCAAGAATTATGAAATGAGAATAATGCTTCCGTTACAGGCATAAACTGTGTGAATAAACTATATCTTTGCAAGAGCAACGTGCGACAAGATGCACCATAAAAAAAGAAAGCATGAAGAACCGATACACCTTATTTATTATACTTGTTTCCATATCTGTGGCCGTGCTCATCCATTTCCCGGAGCTGGTTTCCCTCTTTGATGTTTTCGAGGGTCAGAAACTATTTCCCGGCATGACGCCCATGGATGTGGCGAATGAAGTGTTTTTCACTTTCATTTCCCTTGTCATCTTGTTTGAGGTGAACACTTTGTTGTTTCACTTCAACCAATCTTCCGTGAAGATCACCTGGCAGAAGATGGTGCTTTCCCTCATCCTGACGTGGCTGCTGAGCAGCCTGCTGGGAAAGTGCTTTGTGTTCCTGCACCACACTTTCAACATTCCTGCCATTGATGCCATGGTGCATCATTACCTCCATCCGTTGCGCGATTTCATCATGACGTGCACCGTGTCCGGAAGTTGCTACATTGCCTACCTCATCCGCCGCCAGCAAGAAGTGGTGGTAGAGAACCAGCAACTGCAAGCCGAGAATATCCTGAACCAGTACGAAGCATTGAAGAACCAATTGAATCCGCACATGCTTTTCAATTCCCTGAACACCCTTCGCTCCCTGGTTCGCGAGGATCAGGAGAAGGCACAGGAATACATTCAGGAACTTTCCCGCGTCCTGCGCTATACGCTGCAAGGCAATGAATCGAGAAGTGTTTTCCTGAAAGATGAAATGGATTTTGTCTCCGCCTACATCTTTCTGTTGAAGATGCGCTTTGAAGACAATCTTTTCTTTGATATTCGCATAGACAAACGGTATGAGAGCTATCTGCTTCCCCTATGGCGGTGCAAATGCTGATAGAGAATGCCGTGAAGCACAATGAAATAAGCAACCGGCGTCCGTTGACTATCCGCATTTGCACGGAAAGCGGCCGTCTGATTGTCTCCAACCCCGTGCAACCCAAGCTGACCGCTTCCGCAGGAACCGGCATCGGCCTGGCAAACCTGGCAAAGCGCTATACCTTGCTCTATAAACAGGAAATACAGATAACGGAAAACGAGAACTTTACAGTATGTATCCCTCTAATATCGAATATCTTATGAAAGTAATTATTATAGAAGACGAGAATGCTGCCGTCCGCAACCTGAAAGCATTATTGGCAGAGGCAAGGCCGGAGGCGGAAATAGAGACCGTGCTTGACAGTATTGCCGCCGTGCTGGATTGGTTCTCCCTGCACGCCATGCCCGATTTAATCTTTATGGATATTCATTTGGCAGACGGTTCTGCTTTCGAGATCTTTGAGCACGTAGACATAACCTGCCCTATCATCTTTACTACGGCGTATGACGAATATATCCTTCGTGCCTTTAAGGTGAATAGTGTGGACTATCTGCTAAAGCCTATCGGTAAAGGAGATGTGGAGCAAGCTCTGCAAAAGCTGGAGCATTTGCATCTTCAAGGGAAAGCGCCTTCTTCTGACGATTCCCTTTTGCAACTGATCCATTCCCTGAAGAAGCAGGAAAGTTATAAGACGCATTTCCTCATTCCGGTGAAGGGGGATAAGTTGTTGCCTGTCTCGGTGGATATGATTTTACTGTTCTATATTCAGGATTGTAAAGTGAAAGTGGTTTTGGTGGATGGTAATGAGTATGTCTTCCCCCAAACATTGGATGAGGTGTCGGAGTGCATCAATCCGTCCCTGTTCTTCCGTGTCAACCGCCAGTTCCTTATTTCCCGTGAGGCTGTCAAGGATATTGATTTGTGATTTAATAACCGTCTGGCTATCAATCTCCGTTGCAAGGTGACGGACGAAAAAGTCTTGGTGAGCAAGGCTCGTGTGCAGGAGTTCAAAGATTGGTTCTTAAGTACTTTGGGATGATGTGAATACTCTTTTTCCTTTCTTTCTTTCAGTTAAGCCTTCTTTGCGGAAGGGTAATCCTTTTCTGCGGTAAAGGTAAGCCCTTGTTATCGCAAGAGTAAGCCTTTTTAGACTATTATATTCTATATCCCAAAGCTTAGGATTTAAATCCTAACACTTGGGAGTTAAATCCCAAGACTATGGAGTTAACTCCCAAGCCTTGGGAGATAGAATGTGAAAGGCAGAAAACCCTTAGCCATACGGTCTCGAGGGCTAAGCCTGATGGGCATTTGACTTTAAGGTTGTCATTGTGCAGCCTCCCCCTTTTGGGGGCTACTCTTTTTACACAAGTGTTTTTAATATTCCCGTAACGCTTTCATCCACCGTAGGGGCAGATTGAATCTGCCCGAAAACGATTTACTTTATGCATTCGGGCGGATTCAATCCGCCCCTACGGTGGATGTTAACAGAGAAGTGTAGAATAGAGTAGCCTCAAAAAAGGGGGAGGCTGCACGATGACAGGATTGTATCTGATTTAACACTTTTATGAACGAGTCATGAAGCATTTATGAAGGATCTTGAACATATCCTTCATGCGGAATCCCTTTATTCATCGTGGTTTCAGAGCATTTATGAAGGAATGAAGGAAAAATGAAAGAAATGCCTATTTGTATGTTTGGGGGAATGATTTCTTAAGATCCTTGCTTTATTCTTTTCAACTGTTCATCAACGGCAGGGTGCAGGAAATATCGCACGTCCCGCCCTTCGGTCAATGCTTGCCTGATGAAAGTGGAACTGATCTCTAGCAAAGGAGTATTTACTAATTGTACGGAGGAAGGAAGGGTTGAAGCATCCACTTTATAGCCCGGACGGGGATAAACCATGATGCGATGCTTTGCCAAAATCTTTTCAGCCTTGTACCAACGGGGGAATATTGCCCAATTGTCAGCTCCGATAATCAGCGTGAACTCCCTTTCGGGGTATGCTTTCTGCAAAGCATCCAGCGTACTTACCATATAAGAAGGGCGGGGCAAGTGAAACTCAAAGTCGGAAGCGCGGAACTTGGGATAATCTGCAATGGCAAGTTTGACCAATTCCAATCGCAGATTATCATCCCATAAATCCGTTTGCTCCTTTAGGGGGTTGTGGGGAGAGACAAGAAACCATATTTCATCCAGTTCGCTATATTCACACAGGTAATTGGCAAGCGCCAAGTGCCCGATGTGGATAGGATTAAACGAACCGCCGAATATGCCGGTTTTTATTTTGCCTTTTTCCATTTACTGTAATTCCATATTTGACCGACGGCGACAATCCCCATAGCCACAGCTATGATATACTTCTGCATGGCTATTGCCATGATGCCTACCGCCAAAGCCACCAAACCAATGAGGATGCAAAGAACCATCATCCTTTGGGCTAATTTCTTCGGGTCTTTGATGATCATCTTATTTCTCTATAAAGTCTTTTATTACTTTCAAGGCTCCTGCTTGTGCTTTCTCTAAATCATCGTTTACTATCACAACATCGAATTTATCAGCAAATCCCAGTTCAAATTCAGCTTTTGCAATGCGGCTTTCTATCACTTCGGGAGCATCGGTGCCGCGTCCGGCCAAGCGGTTGCGGAGTTCTTCTACGCTGGGGGGCTGGATAAAGACGGATAAAGCGCGGTTGCCATAATATTTCTTGATATTGCAACCACCCACTACGTCTACGTCAAACACTACATTCTGCCCTGCTTCCAACTGCTTTTCAACCTGTGATTTCAGTGTGCCGTAAAAGCGGTTTTCGTACACTTCCTCGTATTCCAGGAATTCATCATTGGCAATGCGCTGCTTGAATTCTTCGGGAGTAAGGAAGAAGTATTCCACACCGTGCTGTTCTGTTCCGCGGGGCGGACGGCTGGTAGCGGAACATGAGAATGCCAGATTCAGGTTTTGTGTCAGCAAATAGTTGATGATGGTTGACTTGCCTGAACCGGATGGGGCTGAAAATATAATAAGTTTACCTGTTGCCATATCTTGATTCTTTATAATGAAAATATTGCCCGGCGCGTGGGTCCGGTTACATTACATTTAATACTTGTTCCTTGATCTGTTCCAGTTCATCCTTCATCTGAACTACAACATTTTGCATCTCAGCGTGGTTGGACTTGCTGCCGGTGGTGTTGATTTCACGTCCCATTTCCTGTGCAATGAATCCCAGCTTCTTGCCTTGTCCATGTCCGCCTGCCATTGTTTCACGGAAATACTTCAAGTGATTGGCAAGACGCTGCTTTTCTTCGTTGATGTCCAGTTTCTCGATATAATATATCAATTCCTGTTCCAGGCGGTTCTTGTCATAGTCCACGCTGATTGTCTTTTCCAAAGCATCGGTAATGCGTTCGCGGATTTTCGTTACGCGTTCTATTTCATACGGCTCGATAGACTTCAACAGGCGTTCTATGTTGTCTATTTTCTCATTGAACTTCTTTTCCAATGCAGCACCTTCCTGCTTGCGGAAGTCTACCAGATGGTTGATGGCTTCTTCCACTACTTGGCGCACTGCTTCCCATTCTTCTTCCGTCAACTCCTGTATCTCGTCCTTGCTCATGATGTCCGGCATACGAAGCAGGGTTGCCATATAGTCTGCCTGGGGATAGACATATCCCAAAGCCTTTGCCAGAGCCTGCATTTGTGTATCATAGCTTTTGGCCAATGGTATGTTGATTTGTGCGGCAGAGGTGCTTACCTCTTTCTCAATCCACAGGCTGAAATCTACTTTACCACGTTCCAGTGACTTAGAAATCATATTGCGGATTTCCATTTCTTTTCCACGATATAATGGAGTGATTCGGGTGGATAAATCCATCGCTTTACTATTCAGTGACTTGATTTCTACGTTAATTTTTTTATCTCCGAATGTGGCGGTTGCTTTGCCGTATCCGGTCATTGACTGTATCATAACTAATATGTTTTTTTGCAAAAGTAACCATTTTATGGAAATGAAGTATAAATAAAAGTGTATATTTGCAGATTATATTATATAAGTATAGCATTATGTCGTGTATTTTGCATATTGAAACCTCTACAGAGGCCTGCTCTGTTGCCGTCAGCGAGGATGGATTGGCGGTGTTCTCACGAGAGGACTTAAAAGGACCTTCGCACGCCGTTCAGTTAGGCGTATTCGTAGATGAGGCTTTATCGTTTGTCGATAGCCGTGGTATGCCGTTGGATGCAGTAGCGGTGAGTTGCGGGCCCGGTTCATATACAGGTTTGCGTATTGGCGTTTCTATGGCAAAAGGTGTTTGTTATGGGCGTAATCTGCCTCTTATCGGTCTTCCTACGTTGGAAGTGTTGTGCGTGCCTGTCCTGTTGCACCACGATTTGCCGGAAGATGCACTGCTCTGCCCTATGATAGATGCCCGTCGCATGGAGGTATATGCGGCTGTTTACGACCGCGCCTTGAATGTAAAACGCGAGATAGCTGCCGACATTGTGGATGAAAACTCCTATCTGGAGTTCCTGAATGAACATCCGGTTTATTTCTTTGGCAATGGCGCTGCCAAATGCCGTGAGAAGATCGCTCATCCCAATGCCCACTTTATTGAAGACATTCTTCCGCTGGGCAAATGGATGTTCCCATTAGCGGAAAAAGCAATGCTGAACCGGGACTTTAAGGATGTAGCCTACTTTGAACCTTTCTATCTGAAAGAATTCGTAGCCTCCAAACCTAAGAAGCTCTTATAAATTGTAATTCAAAAATCATAATTAAAATACATGGAGTATAATACCCAACAACGAAAATTACCCCTTCCCGAGTATGGAAGAAGTGTGCAGAATATGGTAGACCATGCCTTGACTATCGAGGATAGAGCTGAACGCCAGCGCTGTGCCAATACAATTATCAACATTATGGGCGGTATGTTCCCGCATTTGCGTGATGTGTCCGATTTCAAGCATAAATTATGGGATCACTTGGCTATCATGTCCGATTTCAAATTGGATATTGATTATCCTTATGAGATCGTTAAAAAGGAATGCCTGGAGATGAAACCCGAAACATTGGCCTATCCGCACAATGGAATCCGTTACCGCCACTATGGCCGTATCTTGGAAAACATGATAAAGAAAGCGGTGGACTATCCGGAAGGTGAAGAAAAGAAGCAGTTGATCAGCTTGATTGCTAACCACATGAAGAAATGTTTCCTCAACTGGAACAAGGATGGCGTGGAAGATCAAAAGATCCTGGATGACCTTCGTGAATATTCCAGAGGGGTAATCAACCTGAAGCCCGAAGACTTGCATCTGAATGAACAACGTACATACGTTCCGCGCAGACCGCAACAAAACAACCAGCGCAGACTGCAACAGAATAATCAAAGAAAGAAATATTAATTCCTAAAATCCTGATACCATGGCTTCGTTTGTAATTGAAGGGGGACATAAGCTGCACGGCGAAATTCACCCGCAGGGTGCCAAGAATGAAGTATTGCAAATACTTTGCGCCACTTTATTGACATCGGAAGAAGTGTCTGTCACTAACATTCCGGATATTCTGGACGTGAATAACCTGATTCAGTTATTGCGTGATATGGGTGTCAAGGTATCAAAAACAGGAATTGATTCATATACTTTCAAAGCCGACACGGTAGACCTGAATTATTTGGAAAGCGATGAGTTCCTGAAGAAATGTTCCAGCCTGCGTGGTTCGGTCATGTTGGTGGGGCCGTTGGTGGCACGCTTCGGCAAGGCTTTGATTTCTAAGCCCGGAGGTGATAAGATTGGCCGCCGCCGTTTGGATACTCACTTTATCGGTATTCAGAAACTGGGCGCTTGCTTCAATTATGACGAAGAACGCAGCATTTTCAGTATTTGTGCCGACCATCTGGAAGGTGCATATATGTTGCTGGACGAGGCTTCCGTTACCGGTACGGCGAATATCGTGATGGCTGCTGTCCTGGCAAAAGGGAAGACTACCATTTACAATGCTGCCTGCGAACCCTATTTGCAACAACTTTGCCGTATGCTGAATAGTATGGGAGCAAAGATTACAGGTATCGCTTCCAATCTGCTGACCATCGAAGGAGTGGAAAGCCTGCATGGCTGTAGCCATCGGGTACTGCCCGATATGATTGAAGTGGGTAGTTTTATAGGAATGGCTGCCATGACGGGGAGTGAATTGACTATCAAGGATGTATCTCATGAAAACCTGGGTATTATCCCCGAAAGTTTCCGCTGTCTGGGCATCAAGGTAGAACAGCGGGGAGATGATTTATTCATTCCCGAACAAGAACATTATCAGATAGAATCTTTTATTGACGGTTCTATCATGAGCATAGCCGATGCACCCTGGCCGGGACTGACGCCGGACTTGCTGAGTGTGATGCTGGTAGTGGCTACACAGGCAAAAGGCAGTGTGCTGATTCATCAGAAGATGTTTGAAAGCCGCTTGTTCTTTGTCGATAAACTGATAGACATGGGTGCGCAGATCATCTTGTGTGACCCGCACCGTGCCGTGGTGATAGGCCACGATCATAATTTCCGGTTGCGTGGCGGAAATATGACTTCTCCCGATATTCGTGCAGGTATCGCTTTGCTGATTGCTGCCATGAGTGCCGACGGGACCAGCCGCATACACAACATAGAACAGATAGACCGCGGTTATCAGAATATAGAACAACGACTGAATGCGCTAGGCGCACGTATTACAAGAATTTAAGGAGCTTATGATTAAGAAAGACGAAGTTTTCAAGATAGGCATGTTCAACAAGCCTCATGGTGTGAAAGGAGAGATCTCGTTCACTTTTACGGATGATATCTTTGACCGTGTGGACTGTGATTATTTTGTCTGCCTGCTGAATGGCATATTCGTTCCCTTCTTTATCGAAGAATATCGTTTCCGTTCCGATACTACCGCTTTGGTGAAGCTGGAAAAGGTGGATACGGCGGAAAAAGCCCGTATGTTTACTAACGTTGATGTTTACTTTCCAAAGAAGTATGCCGATGAAGAAGATGAATCGGAGGATATTCCCACTTGGAACTACTTTATCGGCTTCAAGGTAAAGGATGTAAAGCATGGCGAGCTGGGTGAAATAGTGGCTGTAGATGATAGTACAATGAATGTACTCTTTGCCATAGAAAAGGATAGAGAAGAACTGCTTCTGCCTGCCCATGAAGAATTTATGGTAAAGTTGGATAAGAAAAAGCGTTTGCTGACGGTGGAAGTGCCCGATGGCTTGATATAATATATAAGGTACGCGCGTAATGAAGAAAAAAAGAAGAAAAGCATTCTGGCATAACTTTAAGTTTAAGTATAAACTGACCATTACCAATGAGAATACGCTGGAGGAAATAGTAGGCTTACACGTTTCCAAACTGAATGGTGTATCCGTACTGCTGTCTGTCGTGACGGTTATCTTCTTAATTTCGGCAACCATTATCGTATTTACTCCGTTGCGTAACTATTTGCCCGGATATATGAACAGTGAAGTACGTGCCCAGGTGGTAACCAATGCTTTGCGTGCCGATTCATTGCAACAGGTGGTGGCGCGCCAGAATATGTATATCATGAATATCCAGGATATTTTCAGTGGTGAGGTAAAGGCTGATACTGTGCAGTCTATTGATTCACTGACTATTGTGCGCTCGGATTCCCTGATGGAACGTACTCGGCAGGAAGAAGAATTCCGCAAACAGTATGAAGAAACAGAACGGTATAACCTGACTGCCGTCAATGATAACAATGCAGCTTCCGGATTGATATTCTATCGTCCGACGCGTGGCATGATGTCGTCCAACTTTGATCCGGACAACAAACATTACGGGGTGGATATTGCTGCCAATCCCAATGAAAGTGTATTGTCAATTCTGGATGGAACGGTGATCCTGTCCACTTATACGGCTGAGACCGGTTATGTGATACAGGTGCAACATGGTCAGGATTTTGTGTCCGTATATAAACATTGCGGCTCATTATTGAAAAGAGAAGGTGATAGCGTAAAAGGTGGCGAAGCAATAGCTTTGGTAGGCAATACAGGAGAAAAGACTACCGGGCCGCATCTTCACTTTGAATTGTGGCACAAGGGACGCGCCATCGATCCCTCAAAACACATTGTATTTTAATAAGATTATGAAGAAACAAATAGCGATATTAGGTTCGACAGGATCTATCGGTACGCAAGCCTTGCAAGTGATAGAGGAACATCCTGATTTATACGAGGCTTATGCGCTGACAGCCAATAATAGAGTTGACCTGCTGATAGAACAGGCACGCAAGTTTATGCCTGAGGCAGTTGTGATAGCCAATGAGGAAAAATACCTCCAGCTGAAAGAGGCTTTGAGCGACCTGCCTATCAAGGTTTATGCCGGGGCAGATGCACTTTGTCAGATTGTAGAGTCAAAGCCCATTGATATTGTGCTGGCATCTATGGTGGGATATGCAGGATTGCGCCCTACTATAAATGCCATAAAGGCAGGCAAAACAATCGCTTTGGCAAATAAAGAGGCATTAGTGGTGGCCGGTGAATTGATTAATGCGCTGGCAAACCAATATCATACGCCTATTCTTCCGGTGGATTCGGAACATTCGGCTATTTTCCAGTGTCTGGAAATGAGCAACCGTTTGGAGAAGGTAATACTTACAGCTTCCGGTGGCCCGTTCCGTACTTATACCATGGAACAGTTGCAGACAGTGACCAAAACACAGGCATTGAAGCATCCTAACTGGGAGATGGGGGCGAAGATTACCATTGATTCCGCGTCCATGATGAATAAAGGTTTTGAGGTAATCGAAGCCAAATGGTTGTTTGGTGTACGCCCCGATCAGATAGAGGTGGTGGTGCATCCGCAATCGGTTATTCACTCTATGGTGCAGTTTGAAGACGGGGCGGTGAAAGCGCAGTTGGGTATGCCCGATATGCGTTTGCCTATCCAGTATGCTTTCTCGTATCCACAGCGTGTAAAGTCTTCTTTTGAACGATTGGATTTTGCGCGTGTCACAGATTTGACTTTCGAACAGCCCGATACCAAGCGTTTCCGTAACTTGGCATTGGCATACGAAGCATTGCATCAGGCAGGGAATATGCCGTGTATAGTCAATGCGGCAAATGAAGTGGTGGTGGCAGCTTTCTTGAAAGATCAAATCTCTTTCTTGGGGATGAGTGATGTCATAGAGCAGACTATGGGTAAGGTAGCTTATATCAAAGAGCCTACTTATGAAGATTATGTGGCTACGGATGCTGAAGCGCGTCGCATAGCATCGAGTTTATTATAAAATCAATCGTAAATAATTAAATAGTAAATAACTAGATGGAAACATTTTTGATTCGTGCTCTCCAGTTGATAATGAGCCTTTCGTTACTGGTCATTATCCATGAAGGAGGACATTTCCTTTTTTCGCGTCTTTTTAAAGTAAGAGTAGAGAAGTTCTACATATTTTTTGACCCTTGGTTCTCACTGTTTAAATTCAAACCAAAGAATAGTGATACGGAATACGGTATCGGCTGGGTACCTCTGGGTGGTTATGTGAAGATTTCGGGTATGATAGACGAGTCTATGGATACCGAGCAGATGAAACAACCTGCCCAACCGTGGGAATTCCGATTCAAACCGGCTTGGCAACGTCTGCTTATCATGGTGGGAGGAGTTATGATGAACTTCTTACTGGCTATCTTTATCTATTCCATGATCCTGTTCCATTGGGGCGATTCTTTCGTTTCTCTGCAAGATATGACCGATGGTATGAAGTTTAATGAGCGTGCCCAGGAAATAGGTTTCCGCGATGGAGATATTCTTCTTCGTGCAGATGACAAACCATTGGAGCGTTTTGGCATGGATATGCTTCGTGGCATTGCTGAGGCGCGCACCGTGACTGTTCTGCGTGACGGCCAGGAAACTGATGTGTATATGCCGGAAATTAGCCTGTTGGATATGGCTAAAGAAGACCCGATGTTTGTAACTGCTTTAATTCCTAATGTAGTAGATTCCGTATTGCCGGGTGGAAGCTTTGCCAAAGCCGGAATACAGAAAGGGGATAGCCTTATTGCCATGGACGGTGAGATGCTGCATTCATGGAATACATTAGTGGAAAAGCTGGATAATATGCGGGCTAATGCAGAGATTACAGGAGCAAAGGATGCCACTTTGGAGATGGTTTATTCTCGTAACGGATTACGCGATACGGTTGCTGTTCGTACAGATTCCTTGTTTAAAGTCGGTGCTGTCGCCATGCTGACTGATTATAAGGAAACCACCCGTCAATTTGGTTTCTTTGAATCTTTCCCGGCTGGTGTGCAGTTGGGTGTAAATACCCTGAAAGGTTACGTGAATGATATGAAGTATGTATTCGCAAAAGAAGGAGCAAAGAGTGTAGGCGGTTTCGGAACAATCGGAAGTATCTTCCCGAAGGTATGGGACTGGCATCGTTTTTGGGAAATGACTGCTTTCCTTTCTATCATTCTTGCCTTTATGAATATTCTGCCTATTCCTGCATTGGATGGTGGACACGTATTATTCCTGCTTTATGAAATTATAGCCCGTCGCAAGCCTAGTGATAAGTTTATGGAGTATGCGCAGATGGTGGGTATGTTCCTGCTCTTTGCATTGCTTATTTGGGCGAACTTTAATGATATAATGCGGTTCTTGTTCTAAGGACTTGTAGGGGGGCAAAACTCCGAAGTGTTCACCGTAGGGGCGGATTGAATCCGCCCGTATGCACAAAGCAAACTGTTATCGGGCAGATTCAATCTGCCCCTACAGCAAAATGATAGCCATTTTTTTGTTTAGACACACCCTTCTACTGTGTATATATACGAAATCTCTGTGAAGTATGGACATAAAAAAAGAGCGAAAGTTCTTTTTGAACCCGCCCACATCCTGAAGAACCCCCCTCCATAAAATGGGGTTCTTTTCATCTTTCTCGTTGCAGTTGTGTTATCCTTCTCTCTTGTACCTAAAAAACAACTCTTTTAATACCTATAAAACTAATTTCCTGAAAACTTTCTTTTTCTATTTACCTTAAATCTTTCTACTAACACCTTTGTTTGATAACATCTATTTTTTTTCTGAATCAATCTTTTTATACCTAAATCTAATACCTTAAATTAAAATCTTTACCTTAGTACTTAATACCTAATTCTTTTCTTTATTAACTTAATGTTTAGTTTCACAACCACGTTGCAAATGTACGGCTTTTCTTGATATTAGCAAGCAAATAGATGCTGAAAAACATGAAAAAGAGTAAATTCATGATCTAAATCAAGAAAATGCTCTTTTTAGTCTACTTCTGTGTTATCGCACACGGATGATGCGCTGGTTGCTACTGCCCCGAAATTCCAAGTAGGGAGAGTATAAATCAGGTTCAAAACGCCCATCCACGATTACATCTACATAATCCAGGATTGGCTTTAACATACCGTCGCTTTGTATCTGCTCTATTGTGTATCCTGTATAGCACCATATATTCTGTCCCGTAGCTTCTTTTATGCGTTTTACCAATGCCAGAAATTCCTGTGGATGATAAAGCGGGTCGCCTCCGGAGAAGGTAACTCCGTCCAGTAATGGGTTATCGTTTATTTCGCAGATGATCTTTTCTACTTTCTCGGCGGTGAGGGGAGTGCCTGCCGATGGATTCCATGATTCGGGATTCTGGCAACCGCGACAATGGTGGCGGCATCCGGCTAAATAAATAGAATAGCGGATGCCTTCACCGTCGACTATTGTTTCAGGATAGGTAAATAACAAGTTCATGCTGATTATCCATGTTTTACCCGGTCGCGTTCTTCGGCACGCTTGGCAGAGTTCCAAGTGCTGAGATCGCCTGTCAGATAGCCGGTTATGCGTCTCATGCGCATTATGTTTTCGCTTTGGCAGACAGGGCATTTATCATAAATCACCCCTTTGTATCCGCAAGCCTGGCAAGTGTCAACAGGATGGTTGATAGAACCGTAACCTATGCCCTCATCATGCATCACTTTTACAATTTTGGCAATAGCCTTTACATTCTTCTGTGCTTCGCCGTCCAGTTCCACATAAGTAATGTGTCCGCCACGGGTGATGGCATGGAAAGGAGCTTCGCGCTTTATTTTTTCTGTGATGGTGATAGGTTCTTTCACATCTACATGGAAAGAGTTGACGTAATAGTCATGCTCCGTCACTCCGGGAATGATGCCGTATTTGCGGCGGTCCATGCGGGTGAAGCGTCCGGAAAGCCCTTCGGCGGGCGTTGCCAGTACAGAGAAGTTCAACTGATACTTCTGTTTGTACTCATCTACCACTTTATTCATTTCCGTGATTGCTTCGTACAGCGTATCCTATGCCTTCTGGCTATGTCCGTGTCCTTCGCCATAGAGGGCCATCATTGCATTATGGCCGCCTATAAAACCTATGCCCAATGTGCCTTGGCGCAATACATCACTCACTTGGGCGTTGGGGCAAGCTGTCCGCCGCCTTTCCATACGTCGTTGCCCATCATGAATGGGAATTGGCGTGCCAAGGCGGTGCGCTGGTATTGGAAACGGGTGTAAAGCTGTTCGGCAATCAACTCTGCCATGGCATGTACACTTTCTATAAATAGTTCCTTTGCTTTTCTTTCTATCGCTTCTTTCTTGCCGGATTCTTCCAGATTCTCCGCCTTGATACGGGCTTCGATGGCAAGACGGGGCATATTCATGGTGGTGAATGACAGGTTACCACGTCCCAAAGAAGTCTTCTCACCCGCTACATTCTCAAAAACACGGGTGCGGCAGCCCATAGTAGCCAGTTCGTAGCGATAGCGTTTCGGGTCGTTGATGTCCCATTTCTCATTCTTATTGAAAGGCGTATCCAGGAACATGAAGTTCGGGAACAAGGCTTTGGCGGTAGTGCGGCAGGCTTTCAGGAATAAGTCGAAGTTGGGAGCTTGGAACTCTATTTTTCCTTCCAGAGCGTCTTCAAAGTTTTCCATTGCTTTCTTATAATCTTCCTCTGAATAAGAAACTCCGTCTTTTATCTTGAATATCTGAATAGGGAAGACAGGCACTTCTCCACGGGTACCCAAGCCTTCAATTGTTGCTTTCAACAGTTCTTCTATAACCATACGGCCTTCGGGAGTCGTGTCCGTTCCATAATTGATAGAACTGAACACCACTTGATTACCTCCGCGGGAGTGCATGGTATTCAGGTTATGAATGAATCCCTCCATTGCCTGATGGGTATCTTTGCGCGTCATGGCATGGGCCTTCTCTTCTATTTTCTGCAAAGCGTCTGTTCCCGGTTCTTTGCCTTCTACTTCTATGTAGAAGTCGGTCAGGGTTTTCAGATGTTTGCGATAGGTCTTCCGTACTCCTTCGGCCATGAAGAAGTCGAAAGCAGGAATCGCCTGTCCGCCGTGTTGCTCGTTCTGGTTGGTCTGGAAAATGATGGTGGCCAGCGTAGCATAACTCTGGATGGATTGCGGAGTGCGGATACTACCGTTCTTGGTACGGAAACCACGTTCAAACAAGTCGTCCAAATCATATTGGATGCAAGTGGTGGTCTTGGTGGGATAGTAATCCAGGTCATGTATATGTATATCGCCCAATTGATGTGCTTCGGCAAACTTCTTGGGAAGCAGATACTTATAAGTATAGTCTTTAGTGACTTCCGAGGCAAAAGTCATCATCTGTCCGGCAGGTGTATGGCTGGACATATTGGCGTTGCTCAGGTTTACATCATTCTTGTCTATAGCCACGATGCCGTCCATGATATGCTTCATCTGAGTTTTGCGGTCGCGTTCCGTATTTCGCCATTCGCGATAGATAATGTACTTTTTGGCAACTTCGGGGCGTACCTTCATTAGTTCCTTTTCCACCAAATCCTGGATTTCTTCTACACTGATGGTAGG
>Ga0192242_10059_pt1 | contig 55120 bp, 61 predicted proteins | sample Koala_Koa27_J3_FD_131235 | JGI IMG/M metagenome (GOLD analysis project Ga0192242, IMG submission 131235) | Enriched cells from koala feces incubated with labeled cellulose particles, San Francisco Zoo, California, United States - Koala_Koa2-7_J3 ...
CTGCCATGAACCGCTGGGGTCTGAAGAGGTTCCGAAGTTGGTAATATCGAAATTGAGGTCGTATATTCTACCTTCGGAAGTATATTCGATAACATTCGGAACTGCGTCAGCACCTTTGCCCTTTACTTTAATAGTAACTTTATAATAAAAATCCTGTCCGTAATCAAATTCTGTTACACTGTAAAACGGAATTCTCATGTAAGCAAGGGTTTGTCCGGCAAATGAAAAACCTTCATTATTGTACAGCACCCATGTTTTACTTTCTCCGTAAACATTCGTAATTAAACTTCCGCCCAAAATAGGATTCCATCCTGCAAGCGTTTCGGGCTCGGTCACAAAACTTCCATTGGTGAACTGGAAAATAAAAGGATCGAGGGAATAAAGGAACCAAACATTTCTGTTAGTGTAATTAGTCATAGTGAGAGTCGCGTTTACGCGGGGATCTACGTCGGCTCTCAATAATGCGGCGGCTTCCTGAACATCTTCCTGAACCAATTCATTTTCAACATCTTTGCTACACGATACAATAAGTGCAGCTGCTGCTACCAGGTAAAAAATCTTTTTCATAATTTTCAATTTTCAAACAGTTAATAATAATTTTATTTATTACATGCGTTAATATATATATCGACACGGTAATATCTGGAAGAAGGAGCGCTCACTTTAGTATCAATATCGAGATTCACAATCTCGCCATCAGAAACATAGTGAGAAGTACCAAGGGTTCTGCCGTTGACATCCGTAACGATAATGAACACTTCAAAATATACATCGTCATTGAAAAAATCCTTTACGTTTATAAATGGAATTCTTACAAATTCGGGAACTCTGGTTGCAAGATCATATCCCATACGATTGTAAACCTGAAACTCTTTCAGTTGCTCTTCCGTAGTGTCCGGAGTGAAGGTATCTGAAAGATTTGATTCTTTAGCAAGTGTTTCCGGCTCGTAAGCAAACCAACCTGCTCCTCCGAACTGCACTTCATAAATATTGTAGTGCATCGAAACATATCTTCCTGTAAAATTTGCAAGGGACATATAACAATCCACCCGGGTATCTACATCTCCCCTCGCCTCAATTTCGTCCAACTGAACGATTTCTTCAATTGCATCATGGCCTTTAGTACAAGACACAATAATAGAAAATACCAATAAAAGTAAAAATAATTTCCTCATAAGATTAGTTTTTCTGATTAATACAATGTAAATATAACAAATAAATACAATAAGTAAATTAAATTCAATAAAAATACAATTGGAAAAGAAATAAACTATTGACAGGATAAGGTAAATAATTTAAAGTTTGTGCGATATTTGTAATGAAACTATGAAACTTTAAAATATGTTAGTTATGAAAAGATTTATTTTACTTATTGTAGGACTCGTAGCTATAAACGCTGCTATTTTTGCCGATGATGAGAAGCATATCCCATACAGTGAAGTTCCGTCCGAGGCGAAGCAATTCATTGAAAATAATTTTTCAGGAAAAGAAATCCTCTATTCGCGGAAAGAATCCGAACTGTTCGATAAAACCTATAAAATTCTTTTTTCCGACGGAACAAGAATCGAATTCGACAGGAACGGTAAATGGTCTGAAATGACATCACGGGACGGCTTGCCCTAATCGGCGATACCGTCCAAAATAATGAATTATATCAAGACAAACCACTCCAACGTCAGAATTACCGAAATTGAAAAGGACAGGAACGATTACGAGGTCAAATTGAATAACGGGTTAGAACTCAAATTCGACCTTCAGGAAAATTTGAGAAAATATTCCGACTAACCCTTTAAAATACCGGCCGTTATGGCCGGATTTTTTTTATCCGGATATATTGTATTAATAATGAATAATTTTTTGTAGTTTTGTTTAATATGCGATAAATCGGATTATAAACCAAACTTTTATTTTATGAAGAAATTTTCACTATTTATTGTTGCTGCAATTATTCTGTGTTCATGCGGAGGAGGAACAACACGAGCGGAGTTTCCGGAAAATTAAACGAAAATAAAGCCAACCAGATTATAGAGTATTATAACAACTCTCTCACTGTTCTTAAAAAGTTCTATAAGGAAGGGGAAATGGAAAAAGTCCTTAATTATATGGAACGAAAAGGAAAAACGACCACAAAACCTCTTGTAATGATCGGTATTTTCAGCGATTCATCCAAAGTGGTAACCCCGGGAACATATTTTGATAAGGAGGTTCGTACTGAAATCGAACAGAAATACAGGGAATTTTTCGATGCAGGAAATAAATTTTTCGACAATTATGAAAAATATAAATCATACATTACAGCTGAGGACTACAAAGACGATAATTGGGAAAAAGGCAATGCAATAGAGCAGGAGAACATCGAACTATACAGCAAGATCAGTGAGTTAAGAAGCGATATTTATTCTATTCTTATTCCGATCGCTGACGAAGCCGAAAAGGTAACCCTGGTAGGTAATCCTCTTAGGGATCATATCCTGAAAGCAAAAGAAATTTTTGCTGCAATGAAAGCTGCTATAGACGAATATGCGGAAGAAGAAGTTAATGCGGATGTGATAGACATTTATTACTCTCAGACAGAAATCCTTGTTGAGGAAGCCCGTGAATTGAAACCAGTGGACGGAGAAGAAAATAAAATGAGGGGGTATGGGGAATTTCTGGATGAAGTGGATGCGTTCCTCGGTGAATTACGTAAATCGAAAAGGGACAATAAATTCGACCAGCGGGGATTTGACAGGCTTATGTCCGAATATGACGATGCCATTTCAATATATAATACATTTGTGAGTTAAGAACTAATTATAAAAACAAATGACCGTGATAATCCATCACGGTTTTTTTACCGGCAAATGAATACTGAAGATATTTTAGTCCAGCGTCTGCGGAATCAGCTTTTAATAAGCGATGAAATGAAATCGGTAAAAGATGCAGTTTCACATATGGGTGCGATCCAGGCGCAGGAATATACGCTTTCTAAATGGGCAATTGCTTTACGGACAGGCAGTAGCAATATTTCCGAAATCGACAAAGCCATAAACGAGGGCGCAATAATAAGGACCCATATTTTAAGACCTACGTGGCATTTTGTTACGGCTGAAAACCTCGACTGGATGATTAAATTATGCCGTGATAAATTATATAAAACCTATGTAAGTTACTGCAAAGCATTAGGGATAAATGAAGTTTTTTCTAATAAAATTATTCCCGTAATCCTTAGTGCATTGGAAAATAATAATCACCTCACGAGAAGTGAAATTTCAGAGAAACTGGCAGCTGGAAATAAAAACATTGACAATTCGATTACCAATAACATATTATTTATAATGGAAATAGAGGGTTTGATATGCGGAGGAAAATCAAAATCCGGCAAGCACTCTTATGCTTTAACAGAGGAATGGGTCCCACAAAATGCCAATCTTATTTCAAAAGAAGAAGCATTAGCGAAACTGACGACCAAATATTTTCAAAGTCACGGGCCAGCCACATTACAGGATTTTATATGGTGGTCGGGATTATCCTCCACAGATGCCAAACTTGGAATATCTCTGATTAAGGATATTTTGGAGGAAATAAATCTTCCTGGAAAAAAGTTATTGATGATTTATAGTAAACCTAATAAAAACGACGGCAGAAATCTGTTGCATCTTCTTCCTCCCTATGATGAATTCATTGTAGGTTATAAGGATCGAACCGATCTTATAAGTAAAGAAAACCATTCCAAAGTAATGTCTTCCTTCGGATTATTTAAACCGACTGTAATGCTGAACGGGAAAATAACAGGTTCATGGAAAAAGAAAAAAATAAAAAATTCTCCGGAAATAGAATTGTCTTTTTTCGATGGACACACCAATGGAAAAAAATTGTACAAAGAGGAAGTAGAAAGACTTATACATTTTTTATTTAACACACATTAAAATATATTAAAATTTACCATTAAAAATATAGAAAAAATCATTATTTTAGCATGTATAAATAAAATTATAAACTATTCAGGAAAATATATAAAAATCTATTTTTTAAAAGAAACCTTTATTTTATTATTTTAATTTTATTATTTTAATTTTTTTATTATTTATTGAAAAGCGTGCACAACAATAGGGTTATTATTTAAGCGCTTTTCGTCGTACGACTAAATTAAAATGGAGGACTTATATAGTCCTCCATTTTATTAATGGCATTTGTATTGCATAACGAATTCAAAAAATTAAAGGTTATGAAAAAATTATTTTTCTTTTTTATAGCGATGGTAATGACGTTGAACGTTTTTGCAGAAAACAGATATTTTACCGAATCCGATCGCAACAATAAAAATATCACCTATATCTACGACAGATCAGGACAAAGGATCGGACGAGAGGAAGTAGATAAAGAAAATCGAAACAGAATAAACATATACGACCTTAACGGTAAAACTACAGGTTATCACGAAAAATACGGAGATAACAAGCTCAAAACTTATGATGGTCAAGGGAATTATATAGGATATATCGAAGTAGATAAGAAGGACAATAATAAGAAAAACGTTTACGATGCCGAAGGAAAGATAAAGGGTCATTATGAAAAAGAAGACGGCAGCGAACGGTGGTATTATACAAAACATCAATAAAAAGAAAGCGGAAAAATTTCCGCTTTCTTTTTATTGTGGAGTAAAACCTACGAATTCACGACCCTGCTCCATATCATTTAATTCGTTATTCGATGGTTTTTCTCGATCGACTTTTTCAACATCTTCCGGATCGGGAATTTTTACACTCCCCTGATTCTGGTCTAAAGTCGCATTGATCCTATCACTTTCATCGATTGCATCCTGCTGTTTTTTATAGTCTTGTTCCATAGTATTACATTTTTTTAAAATTATAATACATTTTTCAAGCCTGATTAAGCATGATATGCAAAAAAAATAAACGGACCGCTTATTTAAGCGGTCCGTTTATGTAAAAAAATATATTTTCGGGTATCCGGCATGAAGCCGTGTTTTTTTATTATGAAGTTTATGCCTTGGGCGACACACCGGATACAAAGTTTATCGTTATATGTTCTTCCGGAAGAGTAATGGCGTATATTCTATATTAGATAGGCTCAAATAAATACTTTTCAATAGTTGTTATATGACTTGTAGCTTGGACGGGACCATAAACATCATCCGAAAGAACATATATATTTTATTCCGTTTAAAAGGAATTATTTCCATATTAAATTAACGACTTCTCAAAGAACTTCTATTTTCTCTTATTCAAATTTAAGTTTAAAGTCCCCAAAAAAGTTTTAAATAACAGTGAAAAATATTTACGGATTTTACTTTGTTTATTTGTCATCAAAGCTTTTTCCTCAAAATTTGCAAGTTCTTATTTCATTAAAAGAATTTTTTACGAAAATCGTAAATCGTAATCCCGTATGGAGTAAAAATACTTAACTTGCGTATATATATAATTTAATCGATGAAAAGAGAAACTCTTTACGATAATTTTCTTGAATCTTTATATCAGAGATTTCCTCAGCGCGCCAAACTGGCAAATGTTCTGGCTGAAATGCTTTGTCTTGAAAAAGAAGCCATATACAGAAGATTAAGAAAAGAGGTTCCGTTTACATTCCATGAAGTAGCCATTATCTCCGTTAAAATGAGAATTTCTGTAGATAAACTTATATCGTCTTCCACGGAAATATCGATGCATATGAAATTTGCAGATTTTGTCAATCCCAATGAAATAGACATACAGCTATTGCAAAAATTAACCGATGTATTCAGAGAGAGTTCGGAATGTCAAACATTTGAATTCGGGATTGCAACCAACATACTGCCTCACAATCTCTTCTTTTTATTCGACGGGCTGTCCAGATATTTTATGTTCAAATGGAATTACCAATATAGCGACGGTAAGGGTAAAAAATTCTCGGAAATTCATGTAAATAGCCAGTTAAACGACATGAAAGAAGAGTATTTGAAATCAATGAAAAAAATAAAGAAAATATACTATATCTTCGACAACAATATTTTCAAGTTCCTTGTCGACGACCTTAAATATTTTTCATCCATAAAACTGATTGATAAAGAAGATATAAAAATGCTCAAAAACGAGCTTTATCTTCTTCTGGAAAGAATGGAGGACACGGCTGCAAAAGGTTATTATAACGATCCTTCCCAGAAAATATATTATTATATATCCAAGATGAACTTCGACACAAGTTATTCATATCTGGAATCGGACCTTTATACATTAAGCCTTACACGGGCATTTACCATGAACGGCTTCGCATCCCTGGATCACGAAGCATTTACCAAACACAAACGAATGATCCACGCACTACGTAAATCTTCCGTACTTATTTCAGAAAGCGGCGAGTGGGAACGAATAGCATTTATTGAAAAACAACGGGAAATAATAGATTCTATTTAATGTGTATTCTTCTTTTTTTCTGTAATTTAGCCAGAATAACGTCCATAAAATATAAAAAGTATCCAACAGATACCAATATTACTGCGAGCTCTCCGACCTTTTTCCAGACGTAATTCCATCCGTGCAGATCGGCATCGAGAAAGTAGTATGGATACCGTCCTCCTGTTACAGGCAGAGGATCACCTAAATCGGCTCTAATAATGGTAAAAACAAAATATATTACCGGAATAATCATCCATAACAATGGATCGTACCATTTAAAAAATCCCTTTTTATCGAAGAAGATCCACCCTATTATTACCATCCACGGCACAACGTAATGAACTAGTATATCCGAACGGGAAAAAACAGGATAATTCTCAACCATAGAGAATTGATATGGAACCAGCAAGAATTGGTAGACCAAAAAAGTTACCGTAATGCAAAAAACGACAGCTCCTTCAAGACGTGGTGAAAAAGTGACGGTCCCACTGCCTGAACTGATGCGTTTTATATTTACAATCAAAGAGGTACAATAATAAAGTAGGCAGACGATGTTACTTAGAATAGTGTAATAACTGAAAATGAACCACCTGAAATTCCCGGTTCCCAGTCCGGAATTCAGATAAAGTCCCCATAAACATAGAATTATAAATAGAATTCGGTAAAAAATAAAAATATAACTATTCTTAATTAACATTCAGGATGATATTATTGTCCTTTATATATCGTACAGAAGATACTCCCATTCCGGGTGTATCTTTATATATTTCACTATAAACCAGCACTTTGGAATTATACGTTTACCCTGACTGTCGATATCCTCCAATACTTTTTTTACCAGCATACTACCAATACCTTTGCCCTCAAGCTGAGGCGGCACTATGGTATGTGTAAGATACAGGACACCTTCCCCGCGTTCGACATAATCTATATGCGGCTTCAATCCGTCGACATGGAACTCGTATCTCCTTTCCTCTTTATTATTAATCAATTCGTACTTTGACATAACAGTATAAAGTTATAAAAATTATTTATTCTATATTATTTCCCAGATATGTTTTATGTTACTTTTGACAGTATCCATAATTTCAGATACTTTTCCTTCAGCAGCAAGTTTCATCATGGATTTGGAAAAACCCCACATTTGTTCCATAGTAATTTTAGGCGGTAAGGCAAGAGCATTCGGATCGGTATAAAAATTCACAAGGACCGGACCTTCCGTTACAAGCGCCTGCTTTATCGTTACCTCAACTTTTTCAGGATCATTTACCGAATATGACTTTATACCCATAGCATCCGCAACCTTTGCAAAGTCCGGATTATACATCTCCGTCTGCCAATCGGGCAGTCCGGCAACCTCCATTTCGAGTTTTACCATTCCCAGAGAACGGTTGTTAAATACAAATAGTTTTATGGGCATCTTATATTGTACTATAGTGGCAAGATCACCTAAAAGCATCGACAGTCCACCGTCTCCACATATCGCTATAATTTGTTTATCCGGTGCGGCACATGCCGCACCGATAGCCATGGGCATAGCATTAGCCATAGATCCGTGATGAAACGATCCGAGCATACGACGCTGCCCGGTCGCATTTATATACCGTGCACCCCATACACAGCACATTCCCGTATCCACCGTGAATATCGCGTCTTTAGCAGCATATTTATCTATAAGCGATATAACATATTCCGGAGCTATATTATCGACTTCACCTTTTTTGTCGCAGTATTTTTAAAAAGATTATTATGATGCACATAATCTTCACGAATCTCTTCAAGAAATTCCATATCGGTCTTCTTTTCCAAATGTGGAATCAACATTTTCAAGGTTTCTCTGATATCTCCTGCAAATCCATAATCGACTTTTGCTCTCCGACCTATTCTTTCCGGGCGGCTATCGACCTGTACTATTTTGCAGTTTACCGGCATAAAAGTCTCGTAGGGGAAATCCGTTCCCAGCATTATTAGGAGATCGGACTCGTGCATACTCAAATAAGCAGATGGCAATCCCAACAATCCGGTCATTCCGACTTCATACGGGTTATCATATTTTGTATATCCATTTTCGAGCGAAACGTATAAGCGACTGGAGAATTTATGATCGAAGCAAGTTGTAAAATTTCATCGTGCGCCCCTCTTGACCCTGTTCCGCAGAAAAGAGTTATTCTTTCGTGTTTATTAATTAATTCCGCAAGCAAACTTATATCTTCATCAGACGGCCGGCATACAGATTTAGTAAAGAAAACATTTTCAGAGGTTATACTATCTTCAGCCGAAGAAGCAGTAAGGTCCCCAGGGATACCCAGTACGGCAACCTCTTTACGTCCGATCGCATATTGTAGTGCAGACTGGAGCATTCTCGGAAACTGTTGTGCCGTGGTCGCTACATTGGTATATCCGCTGCAATCACCGAATAATCTCGAGATATCAGTTTCCTGAAAAAATGAAGTCCCAAACTCGTTAGAGAGACAGGCTGATGCCAGAGCCAACACAGGAGAATTACTCCTCTGTGCATCATATAATCCGTTTATAAGATGAACGTGTCCCGGCCCGCTACTTCCTGCACAGCAACCTATTCCCCTGATCGCTGCTTCAGCAGAAGCGGCAAAGGCGCCTGTTTCCTCATGTCTGACATGGATCCAGTTTCCTGTTTTATGTCTTCTAACCGCATCGTTAATGTGGTTCAGACTATCACCGGTAACGGCATAAACATTTTTAATACCGGCTTTTGTGATCATTTCCACGAACTGATCCGCCACTTTTTTGCTCATAGTAATACTTTTTAAACATATGAACAAAGAAAATGCCACCGAAGTGGCATTATGTGGTTATTCTGTTTTCAAGTAAGCTACAGGATGATTCAACCAAAGTATTTGTGTTTCTGTAAGACCAAGTACCTCTCGCAATCTATCTTGATTCATGCTGGCACGCGGAACTGTTCCCAAATCCGCGCCTGCACAGAACAATGAAATATTCTGTGAGACAATTCCCGCGTCTACCGCTCCCATTTCATAAAAATGTTTATTGTCACCGTCTGGATTATATCCTCTGTAACGCGACATATCGGCAGCAATAAGTAAAATAACAGGAGCTCCAGTCGGACGGTTACCTTCCATCAAGGGCCTGATATCCTCGGAGATAACAGATTTTAGATAATTTTCTGCCGCATCATATAAATACACTCCGTCTTTACTACATAAATAAACATCTACATCCTGTGAATTCTGGGCGGTAGGCGCAGTACGTTTACCGTTATCCCTATTTACTCCTACCGCTGCCCATAGCAAATCCGAAATATCCTGCAATGAAAGATCCGTCTCCTGATAGTTCCTTAGCGACTGCCTGTTTGCGAACGCTTCCATAATATCCGTTCCTCTGGATGCAGAATGAGTATTAAGTTTAATTAGATCCTGGGCCTGTATTGATAAGACAACAAACAAAGCACCGATTGACAATATTGCTTTTTTCATAATTATTTATTTAAGACTACCAAATATAATAATTTTATTGAATCAAAAACAAAATATCTTTTACCTTAAATTTTGGATATTTCCCGTAAGTACTTATATTTGCGTCCGGAAATGCTGATGTGGCTCAGTGGTAGAGCACTTCCTTGGTAAGGAAGGGGTCACGGGTTCAATTCCCGTCATCAGCTCTGAGAAAAATAAAGTGATAATACTGTCGAAGACAGTGAATGAAAAGAACCGTCTAATATTCCAAGGCGGTTTTTTATTTTTTGGTCATTATCAGGAATCGTTTTAGAGGTTATATTTAATTGAAGGCGCCCGTACAGCGGTCGAGAACCTATTATTTCGGTCACAAAAAATTACATTTAGATACTATTTTTTTTTGTTTCGGTGTTAATAAAGGAACATAGTACGGAAAAATATCTTATTTTCACAATGTCACTAAATTATCCTCATGAGTGAAAATATAAAAGGAATCAGGCATCTCAAAAATAAAACTATACCGTTCGGTAAGAAACAGGCGTTTTACGCTTCCATATTTATCAGTCTGCTGATAAATATACTGCTCTTTTTGGGATTATTATTCGGCGGTTCGAGAAGAATGGATGTCGACATGCAATGGAATGAATATATCTCTTTTTTTTTCTGGCATCTGGGTTCGAATATAACTCTTTTCTATTTTTTATTTCGTTTCAATTTCCGTGCGATCAAAAAGAAACAATTTACGGGGAGCAGGGCGATATATGTTTTCCTGGGGACGATATTCATCTGCATTGTTGCCAGTCCCGTTTTTTCGGGAATGCAATGGATATTATTGGGCGGTGAAAAAAACAATGATAGTTTTATAAAATTCGCATCTTTCAATATGTGCGAAGACTTGGTAGTAGCGGTTATCGTAATTATGACTTCTCGTATCATGAACCTCTATTTAAAAAGGGAACAGACAATCCTGGCAAACCAAAAACTAATGCAGGAAAATATCCGTATCAAATACGAATCCCTTAAAAACCAACTTAATCCGCATTTTTTATTTAATTCGCTTAATACTCTCAACGGACTTGTCGGCGTGGATGACGACAAGGCACATGAATACATAGACAACCTTTCATCGGTTTTCCGGTATACTTTACACAGCAAAAGCGTTTGTACTTTAGAACAGGAGATGGAATTCGTTAATGCCTATTTTTCCCTTCTGCAAATCCGGTACGGAGAAAGTCTGAGGCTATGCACTGACATAGATACGAAATATCTTAAGTATGAGATAATTCCGGTCAGCCTGCAGCTTCTGGTAGAAAATACCGTTAAACATAATATCGTAAGCCATAGCGATCCGCTGACCATCTTTATCGAATTTCCCTCGGATAATACGGTTGTCGTGCGTAACAAAATCAACCGAAAAAGAGATGCGTCCGGGGGAGGCGTCGGCTTGGCGAACCTTGCAGAAAGATACTTGATGATGTTCGGCAGAACTATAGATATAAACGAATCCGACGGGGAGTTCTCCGTTTCCCTCCCACTTATAAAAAGATTACCGTTATGAAAGCTCTGATAATTGAAGACGAGGTTATAGCATCACAGACCCTAAAACGATTGTTAAAGGAGATACGTCCGGATTATGAGATAATGTCGATATGCCAGACTATCGGGGAAAGCATACAGTGGTTCGAAGATAACCCTATGCCTGATTTGGTTTTTATGGATATCCACCTTGCAGACGGTTCATCTTTCTCCATTTTCGAGAATATTTCTATCGATTGCCCTATTATCTTCACTACAGCTTACAGTGAGCATACGCTCGAGGCCTTCGAAGTGAACGGAATAGACTATCTTCTCAAACCTATCAACAAAACCCGGTTACTGAAAGCAATTGAAAAATTCGAAAGTTTAGCACATAATAACGATGGAACCGGCAACATATTACGGCAACTCATCGATACTATACAAACCAATAATAGCCGTTTAAGGACACATTTTCTGGTTCCGCACAGGGATAAACTCATTCCTCTTGCGGTCGAGAATATCGCTTATGTGTGCGCTGAAATGAAAACCGCGCGTGTTTTTACTTTCGACGGTCATAATTATCCTTTGGATTATTCTCTTGAAGAACTTACGAAGAAACTTGATAAAGAACGGTTCTTCCGGGTCAACAGGCAGTATATCGTATGCCATAATGCAATAGAAGATTTCTCCATATGGTTTACAGGAAAGCTTGCCGTTAACCTTACTGTATCGGTAGATGAAAGGATATTGGTCAGTAAAGCAAAGGTAGCTGAGTTCAAAGCGTGGTTCACACGCGATTTTTAGCAATTGAGTTTTCCTTAAATGCCGGACCGCAATAGTCCGGCATTTTTTAATTAGAGTTTCCGGTACATACCGGTATATTTCGGTATAATTTCCCAATGCATTCGGTAGACGGATTGTTCTTTTCGGTAAGATCATGCTTCTTTATCTACTTTGCAGGAAGTAGATTTGTCTTAGAAAAGTTCAGAAACAGTTTTCTGATAGTAATAACTTAAAAAAATCGAGAATTATGAAAAAGACATTATTGGGAGTCATGATACTCCTCACATTCGGAATCATTCAGACAAATGCACAAACTATCAGCGGCGGTATAAAAGCCGAGGCAAACCTTTCTAATTTCCTGCATAACGACAAGGCACCTGGTAAAACCAACATGAAGTTCGGTGCCTCCGTCGGCGGATTCGCGAAATTCGACGTTGTCGAAAACTTTGCAATCCAACCGGAATTGTTGTTCCATTACTATTCCGCAGAACGCAAAACAAATGGTGTTGCCAGAAACTATGAATATTGGGGAATGGAAATTCCGGTATATGCAATGGGACAATGGTATACTCCTTCGAACAACCGGTTCTATGCAGGGTTTGGTCCGTACGTAGGACTTGGGTTCCAATCCAAATATTACGAACCGATGGTAAAATTGTACGAAACAAATGCCCACAATCAGTTGGACTTCGGCTTCAGAGCTCTTGTAGGTTATGAATTCTCAAACCGTATACAGCTAAATGCCGGTTATAAGATCGGTGTTGTGAATGCGAACGATAAGGATCCAGGAAGATTGTATTCACAAGGCGTATCGCTTGGATTAGGCTACCGGTTCTAAACATGCCTGATAATCTTACAATTATTAGCCTAAAGTGGAGATATGTGATCTCCACTTTTTAATTAAAACACAAAAAGAACAAATTATGAAGTCAATGATTCAAGGCATCGGACCAAATAATGGAAACGATATCCATAGCAGGCAAAAAAACGGAATATATATAAAGCAAGACGATATCTCCGTTCTATTCTGTCTTACAGGTAATGCCGACATTCACATCAACGACAAAATATATAAACTTCAAAACAGTCATGGAATTGTTATTTTTCAAGGTGTTTATTTTTGTTTAGGAGATAAATCGGAGGATTTTACATCCATCGAAGTTACCTTACCGTATTTGGTCAGAGAGCATATCTCCATAAATAATATAGCCTCTGACCTGGCGCTTTTAGCGACACGACCGATGTTTTATTTAGACCGGGCAGAACAGGAAAATTTCACACGTATTGCCGAACTCTATAATAATATGCAGTATATGCACGGGAAATACTGTGAAAAGTGTATTATTAATATTTGTTTATCGTTGGTTTATTTTATCTGTGAAGCTTCAGCTAAGGAGGGCTGTACGGTTCTGCAAAAAGAATCCCTCGATAAAAAAGAACGGCAGTACTATCATTTCTCCAATTTTCTTACCCTACTTCAACAACATTGCCGGGAAGAACGCAACATAGGTTTTTATGCCGATAAGCTCTGTATAACGCCGAAATATCTCTCGGCAGCAGTGAAATGTGCCAGCGGTAAAACAGCAGGGCACTGGATAGAGGAGTTCGTGATTTCGGAAGCAAAACAACATCTGAAACATCCCGGGAAGAATATTCAGGAAATAAGCGACCTGTTGAATTTTTCATCCCAATCCTTCTTCGGGAAATATTTTAAAAGGCTTACCGGAATCTCACCGGTGAAATACAAACACATGGCCGGAATAGCATAACCGTTTTCTAACATATAAATCAAACATAAGATGGACAAAAAATTGATTTTATTGCTGTCCGCAGCTTTTTTTGCGGTTTCATGCGGCAGTGAACAGCAGATACAGAATACAGCCTCATATGAAGTCGCCACAGTTGTCAAAAGCAACGAAGTAATATCCAGCGAATATAGTACTAGTATAAAAGGCAAATCCGATATCGCTGTTATGCCGCAGGTATCGGGTTATCTGACTAAAGTATGCGTCGCGGAAGGGCAGAAAGTTCGCAAAGGACAGCAGTTATTCATAATCGATCAGGTATCGTACGAGGCCGCGTATGAAACAGCTCAGGCGAATGTCAGTATCGCCGAGGCTAACGTTCAGACAGCAAGAATAACTTATGAGAGTAAAAAAGAACTGTTTGCACAGAACGTTATTTCACATTTCGACCTGGTCACTTCCGAGAATGCTCTTGCAGGCGCCGAGGCACAATTGAAGCTGCCCTAGGCACAGGAACGAAGCGCATCTAATAACCTATCTTACACGGTTGTAAAAAGCCCTTCCGATGGTGTCGTAGGAACATTGCCTTATAAGGTCGGCGCTCTGGTAGGGCCCAGCCTGGCGTCACCTTTGACGACAGTATCGGACAATACGGGAATGTATGTCTATTTCTCCATGACCGAAAATCAACTGCTGGGTCTCATACGTGAATACGAATCCGTTGAAACAGCTCTATCCTCAATGCCTGTCGTCAGGCTTCAGCTCAGCGACGGCAGCACGTTCAGCGAAAACGGAAGGATAGAGTCCATCAGCGGTGTGATCGATCAGGCACCCGGAGCCGTATCGCTTCGGGCCGTATTTCCGAACAAAGGCGGCTTGCTTCACAGCGGTGGATCCGGAAGAGTGATTATTCCCGTTCAGAGAAACGACATATTCGTAATCCCCAAATCTTCCACATTCGAAATACAGGATAAGGTATATGTTTATAATGTCGTGGATGGCATCGCCAAGTCTTCCCTTATAAATGTCAATACTATCAGCCTTTCCGATTCATACATAGTAGAGAACGGCCTTACGGAAGGAGATACCATAATCACCGAGGGTGTAGGTTTTATTCGTGACGGAATGCACGTCAACATTAAAGATAGGAGGTAATATCATGAATGTAAAAACCTTTATAGACAAGCCGGTTTTGTCTATAGTAATTTCGATAGGCATCGTCGTACTTGGTATAATAGGCTTGTCTTCGCTGCCGGTAGAACAATATCCTGACATTGCCCCTCCGACAATTGCGGTAAGCGCTACTTATCCGGGCGCAGATGCTGAAACCGTACAGAAAACCGTAATCGCACCTTTGGAAGAAGCCATCAACGGAGTGGAGAACATGACCTACATCAAATCTACGTCCACTAATCAAGGTACCGCATCCATAAGCGTATACTTCAATCAGGGTACCGATCCGGATATGGCTGCGGTAAACGTGCAGAACAGAGTTGCGCAGGCCGCAGGTATTCTTCCAACGGAAGTGAACCAGATCGGTGTGGTAACCTCTAAACAGCAGAGCAGCATCCTCCAGATCCTTGCTATTTCCAGTCCGAATCACACCTATGACGACGGTTTCCTTACGAATTATTTTAAAATAAATATCGAACCGGAACTGTCGCGTATAAACGGTATCGGAGAGGTCAATGTCCTCGGCGGCGGTTACAGTATGAGAATATGGCTAAGGCCTGATGTAATGGCGCAATACAAGATCGTGCCTTCGGATATCGTGGCTATTCTCGGGGAACAGAATATCGAAGCATCGACAGGTGCATTCGGCGAGAATTCCGGTCAGACTTACCAATATACTATGAAATACAAGGGACGACTGGAAAAACCGGAAGAATTCGGACAGATGGTTATTCGAACGAATATCGACGGCGAAGTACTGCGACTTACGGATATTGCAGACATAGAACTCGGTAAAGAAACTTACAGTTTCAGTTCGGGTGTCGACGGATCGCCAGGAAGTATTGCCATGCTTGCTCAGACAGCTGGATCGAATGCGACCGAGATCAATGCCAAGATAAATGCGTTTCTCGATGAAGCACGATTGAATCTGCCTCCCGATGTGGAGATAAGCTGCCTTATGAGTACGGACGATTTTCTTTTTGCCTCGATAAAGGAAGTAATATCGACTCTGATACTCTCTATCCTATTGGTGATTTTAGTGGTTTACGTCTTCCTGCAGAATTTCAGGGCTACCCTTATTCCGGCTATATCCATGATAGTATCGGTTATAGGGACATTTGCTTTCATGGCCGTGGCAGGATTTACCATAAATCTGCTCACACTGTTCGCAATCGTACTTACGATCGGCACGGTGGTGGACAATGCCATAGTAGTAGTAGAAGCGGTACAGACCAGATTCGACGAGGGATACAGGGCAGCGTACCTCGCAAGCGTGGATGCGATGAAAGGCATCACATCTGCGATCGTGGCGTCCACACTGGTATTTATGGCGGTTTTTATTCCAGTATCTTTCATGGGCGGAACTTCCGGAACTTTTTACACTCAGTTCGGTATAACCATGGCTGTGTCGGTCGGAATTTCGGCTATCAATTCGCTTACGTTGTGTCCTGCTCTTTGTGCATTGATCCTGAAACCGCACAGGAAGACTAACCTTCCCCGTAAACAGACCTTCGAGGACAAATTACGGAATGCTTATAATTCGACATATAAAGCTATCCAGAACCGATACCAACACGGGGCAGCATTCTTCTTAAGGCGGAGATGGCTCGCATGGCTTATCGTAGGTGCGACAATTGTCGGACTGGTACTTCTGATGAATAATACCAAAACAGGGCTTGTTCCGCAGGAAGACATGGGTATAGTTTTCGTAGAAGTAACCACGGCACCGGGAACCTCCCTCGACCGCACAGCTGAAATCCTGGAAGAAATAGAGAGTCGGATCGGACAGATAGACGCCATAGAAACTTACGGTTCGGTAGTAGGATACGGTATAACCTCAGGGCAGGCGCCTTCTTCAGGAACATACTTTATAAGACTGAGAGACTGGAGCGAAAGAAAAGATAAGCGAAGCAGCGTAGAGGCGGTACAGGGGCAAATATATTCACTAACAGCCGATATCAAGGACGCACAGTTGTTCGTTTTTTCACCACCTATGATCATCGGTTACGGTATGAGCAACGGGTTCGAGTTCCATTTGCAGGATAACACCGGCGGTGATATCGAAACATTCTTCGGTGTAGCGCAAAATTATCTGATGGAGCTCAATCAGCGACCTGAGATTCTCGCGGCACTAACTTCATACAACGTCAATTTCCCGCAATACAGGGTAGATGTGGATGCTGTAAAATGCAAACGCGCGGGTATATCACCGGCCGAAGTACTGCAAACACTCGGAGGCTACTATGGAGGTATGTACGCTTCGGATTTTACACGGTTCTCCAAAGTTTACCGTGTAATGATACAAGCTTCCCCGGAATACCGTATGGACACGGAATCTTTGAATAATATATTCGTGCGTGTCGGAAACGAAATGGCTCCGATCTCCCAGTTCCTTACCATACAGAAAGAGTACGGCGCCGAGACTATGAACCGGTTTAACCTCCTCAACAGTATAGCTGTTAACGGTATGGCGGCAGATGGATATAGTTCTGGAGACGCTATCAGGGCCATCGAAGAAACTGCCGCTCGATATCTGCCGCAGGGCTAAGATTACGACTTCAGCGGTCTGACCAGGGAAGAGAGCCAGACGAGCGGTAATACATTGATAATACACGGTATCTGCATCCTTCTAACCTACCTTATACTTTGCGGACTATATGAAAGTTTTATGATACCGCTTGCAGTTATTCTATCGGTACCGTTCGGTATGCTGGGCAGCTTCCTGTTCGCACAGTGGTTCGGTCTGGAGAATAATATCTATCTGCAAACCGGTATGATAATGCTTATCGGTCTACTTTCTAAAACTGCTATTCTACTGACCGAGTATGCGGTCGAACGCCGCAAGGCAGGAATGACGATCATACAATCCGCCCTCGTTTCTGCTAAGGTTCGTCTGCGCCCGATACTTATGACAGCACTTACGATGATCTTCGGGCTACTGCCGCTTATGTTTGCTTCGGGTGTGGGCGCCAACGGAAACAGCGCATTGGGAACAGGAGCCATAGGCGGTATGCTGGTAGGTACAATCGCATTATTGTTTATAGTGCCGCCGCTTTATGTCACGTTCCAATTCCTACAGGAAAAGATCAAGCCGATCAAATTTCCCCGCGGAATCAGGGATAGGGTTATAAGGAAAGAGGTTAAGAAAATAGAAACGAAACAGTCATGAAAAATAAAATAATAATTCTATCTACCGTCCTGAGCTGTTTGATGCTCGGCGGTTGCGGTACACGGATGAAGTATAAAAGTCCTGATATCCCGACTGCTAACCTATATAGAGATTACAATGATACGGTTGCAGTCGCAACCGGAGAAAATTTCAGTACCCTCGCATGGGATGAACTCTTCACCGACCCTAACCTGCAAGAATTAATACACAAGGCATTGTCGAACAATACGGATATGCGTACGGCCCAACTTCAGGTGGAACAGGCTGAAGCAGCGTTGAAATCCGCAAGGCTCGCATTTTTGCCCTCTTTCAACCTCTCCCCTCAGGGAACCGTAAGCAGCTGGGATACCGGCAAAGCCAACCACACATATTCGCTGCCTGTCATTGCAAGTTGGGAGATAGACGTATTCGGAATGATCAGCAATTCAAAGAAGAGATCTGAAGCAGTACACGAACAAAGTATGGAATACACTCAGGCCGTCCGGACATGGCTTATAGCAACGGTATCGAATACCTATTACACCCTACTGATGCTCGATGCACAGCACGAAGTATCTGAAAGGACGGCTGAGAGCTGGAAAGAGAACGTAAGAGTGATGAAGGCCCTGAAATCTGTCGGTATGGCTACCGAAGCGGCAGTAGCCCAAGCAGGAGCCAATTATATGGCGGTAGAAACTTCGCTTTTCGAGTTGCGGAACCAGATATATGAGATCGAGAATACCCTCTGCCTGCTTCTTGCCGAATCACCTCACAGTATACAGCGCGGAAACATCCGTGACTTCACGCTCGAGCACGATCTGACTGTGGGACTTCCGGTACAACTTCTTACCAACAGACCGGATGTACGGATGGCGGAACTTACATTACAGCAATCATTTTACAGTCTTGGTGAAGCCAAAGAAGCATTATGGCCTTCCCTGACACTCAGCGGAAGTGCAGGTTGGACTAACGAGGCCGGTTCGATGATCCTTAATCCTGGGAAATTTCTAGCCGCAGCAGTAGGTTCAGTAACTGCGCCAATATTTAATGCCGGAGCAAATAAAGCAAGGGTTAAAATTGCCGAATCCCAACTGGAAGAAACCTACCTTAATTTCGAGCAAACAGTCCTCAATGCCGGCGCAGAAGTGATAAATGCCTTAAAGCAGATAGAAACGGCATCCTGTAAAACATCATACAGCACGGAACAGATCGCCCTGCTTGAAACCGCTGTGATTAGTACGGAACTTCTTATGAATCATGGAAACAACACATATCTCGAAGTACTTACAGCGCAGCAGGCACTTTTGAATGCCGAGCTGTCGCAGATAGCAGACAGATTCGAAATGATACAGGGAACCATTAATCTTTATCATGCCCTTGGCGGAGGACAACAAAACTGGGATGAAGAAAAAGGCTAATGATAATTGACTGATGTGAACTTCTTTAGTCGAATTCTTAAACAGAAGTTCCATATCTATTAAAAATTGAGAACCTTAGCGAAAGGAACATAATAGGCCATAGACAAGTTATCGGGAAATAAAAAAAGGGAATAAAAATTCCCTTTTTTTATTAGTCACTTCTTTATTAATATTTATGATAAACCCATCGATCATTATTCAAAGATTTTTCATAATATCCGATTCTTTTTCCTAAATTGTCATATTCGTATTTCATGCGGGAATTATTAGGATCATTTTCAGTATAACCCATAAGATTGTGGTTGATGTCATACCTGTTAACCCTATCAACGTTATTCACATCGGTTCTGTGATAACCGGTTTTATTTCCATTGATATCGTATTCATTTACGATTTCGTTATTCCTAGGGTCAACTTCCCTATAACCTATTTTTTTCCGTTAACATCGTAACGATTCTCAATTTTATCGTTAACCCGATCTTTTTCAAAATAATGTCCTGATTGTGAATTTGCGGCTGTAAACACAAATAGTACAAACATAGCACTTAATAATACTTTTTTCATTTTATAATCCTTTAAGTTAAAAATATAATAGTTTGTTTTGTCAAATAATATGCCCTTTTCAGAACATTCTTCACTTACAAACCCATTGAATATTTAACTAAAAGGATACAACAAGAATAAAACGGTTTTTATTTATCTGATCTTTTCCAGATCGTAGAATTATTTTGTTTTATATTCTCCGCTGTTATCACTCGCTAATGCTCCTTTCTGCGGAGGAAGATTCTTTATACGGGATTCTTTTAGTTCATTTATTTCGTCCATTAATTGAGCTAATTTTGTTACAAGTTCAGAATTAGAGTGAGCCAGTATCTTATTTGCTTCGGAAACATTATAGCTGGAATCTGCAATTTTTTCCATTGCCGAGGCTATTTTAGTATATGAATCAAGTATAGCTGAGAAATCCTTCATATCAGGCTCATCCCTGTTTTTTCTTTTTTCCGAGCACATTTCACCTTCACCGGTCAACAACCAATCTTTATTCAATTCCGGGAAAACGCTCAATATATCTTCTAACTTTTTAGAGCCTATTTTTTTCTTAACACTATTTAGATAGCCGTTTGATAGACCACACATTTTTTCAAACTGTGCCTTTCTAATATTTTTAGATTTTATAAAAACATTTACTCTATCTATAATTGTCTGATTTTCAATCATATTTATTTTCAATTAATCTATTAAACACAACAATATAAGAAAATTTTACGCAAAAAAGTAAATACGGCTAAAAATTAGATTTATCCCATACGGACGAAAGGATATAGATAACCTAACCTTCCCGGAACTATTCCATACCTTCTAAAATATTTTACATATAATAATACATTTTTTACTCGTCAAAAAATACCATATTTTATACCTATAATTTTACTTTTATTCCGGATTATTGATATATTTTATTGCTATAAAATATTTTTTATAAATTTGATATTACAATTTTACGACATAAAATATGTCTTTTGTAATTTAAAATAATACCGCGGTTTTTATTTAATTTAATTATTACAAGCATTTATTTGACTTATTTTTTTAAACCAAAAAATACCTATGAAGGAAAAATTTTTAAATTATTTATCTTTACTCTCGGTGTTAGGCATAGTCTTTTCTGCCTGTACGCGTGAGGAGCCGGTGATGGATTGGAAGTATGTCCATGAAACGCGGTATTTTATTGAAGAAGCCAGAATGTTCTTTGAGAATCTCATTGTGGAAGCGGATGAGAATGGAACTTTGGATCTTAAGTCGGGGTTGAATCCGGGGAAGATTACACCTAACTGGGAAGAGCCTTATCTTTATTCGAACGCTAATTATGATTATGTGCTTATAGACTTTGTGGCTGATTACTATTACAATGTAAGGGAAACGGTTATAAAGGATGGGGAAGTTGTTTACAGGACATTTCCGGTTTACCAGTATCTTTTGGTGAGGAAAAATAAATCGGATGGCGATATGGGAGCAGCGTATGTAACTCTTACTCCGAACAGGCTTTATCATATTAAGCATCGGAAGAATGTGCCTGATAATTTTTTCAGGAAGGAGAATCGGGGTGATTACACGGGGTTATTATTTTTCAATGATGTGATAACTATGGCTCTTATGACTGCGGAGAAGTACAGGGATGGTTCGGTTGTTTCGGGGGCGTATTATGAGAAGGCGGAGAGTCTGGAGGAGTTTGTGTCGCGGGTGGAGGAATACACGGTGAATTATACATATCTAAGGTACAAGGATATATTTACTCGCAGTAATGGGGAAAGCAGCACTTCCGAACCTGATAACAACAACAACGGAGGCGATAAAAATCCTCCTGCGCCGGGATTCGATTCAGGAAACGGGACGGAAGAAAATCCGATTCCTGTACCGCCGGCAGAAGTTACTCCTCCGGGAAGCGGAGGAAACGGCTGGAGCGGTTCCGAGTATCCATTCGGAGGCAAAGACCCGGATGAATGGACAGGATGGTCCGGCGGAGGAGGAGGTTCCGATACCGGAAACCAGACAAAAGATCCGAAGCTACTTGAAACCTGTCCGGATGCATTGAAGGCTATTGTATCGAAATTAATAGAGGCATTCGGTGACGACCTGAAGGTTATCAAAACTAAAACGAGCATAATTTATACCTCGGTGTTATTAGATAATTCAAATGCCTATGTAGGTGCAGGACTTTTATACGATGATTTACTTTTCAATTCACTCGTCGACGTACCGCTGCATCTCTACGATAAACTCTCCGCCCTTCAACAAATGCTAACGTTGGGCCATGAATTTCTTCATTTAGCTTTATTCGAGATATCGAGAAATGCCGGTTCAGGTACCAAACTTGCAACAAGTGATCTTGAATTACTGCAAGCGTTGAACGGTGACGGAATTAATGATGGCCATCACAAATATTTAACTACCCCTGAACGTATGGATGAATACGAAAAGAAACTCCGAAAGGCATTCCCCGGACAATCCGAAGAGTTCTACAAATATGGTAAATGGACCGGATTGACACAAACCGAAGGTTATAGAAATCTCAGTACATCTGAAAAAAATAATATACATAACTATTTATATAATAATGGACTTTAATAACTTAAGCTATGAAAAAAATTATTTTATTTTTAGCATTATTCATCATTACATTCTATGTATCATTAGCACAAAGTAATGAAGTATATATAGTTTTCACTCCGGTAGAAGGAAATATTATTAATCCGAATACGGGAATTGTATATAAGAAACAAACATATAATAGTGGGGAGGTCAGTTATAAATACAGATTTTCCAATAAAAGCTTTGAAGTAAGGGTCGTCGGTATTGTTGATTATTCATTTACAAACTATGACTATTATGACCAGCGGAAATTTTCGGTAGAAACAAAACCAAAATCCTTTTTAAATACGATAGAATATCTCGACTGGGACGTAATAGCTCCAAAACTAACAGAGCAAGAAGCAAAAAAACTATACAGGGAAATCGGCGATAAAAAGAGCGTATATTTCATTAACAGAAATGAAATGACAGGTGACTCGATTAAAGTCGTAGAAACAGCTCTCTTTGTTCCAAGAGCCTAATTAAAAGGAACGGCGGATAGCCGTTCCTTTTTTATTTCATTCTAAAATATTATATTTAGGATATCTGTTTACCCATTAAGCTATGAAAAAAATATTATTGGGATTAATAGCATTATGCATGCTGTTCCCCGCGTTCGCTCAGGATAAAACTAATATGCAGATTTTAACTGCAAATCCGTGGAAAAGACAAAGCGAAAATATTCAGGGTTACTATAGGGAGTATAAAAATAACAGAATTTATATCACTCAATATTATCAGAATGAGAAATATACATACAATTATCCATTTTATTTATCGGATACAATAGATTTGGAATTTGACCATAATAAAATAGGCAAGAATCAAAACGGGAAGTATATTGTTTTTTTAAATGAAAAAACAGATATCACATCATGTTATGAAATAACTCATATCAATCAATTAGGTATGACATTAAAATCCATGAAAGTTTATATGGAGGCGGTGGAACGGAGGTATATAATAAATGGGTATATGATTTTAGAAAATAATTAACGAAAGGAACGGCAATGCCGTTCCTTTGTTATTACCATTAGAAATATATTTATTTTGTTAAAATTCTTACCATATTTGTCTTATGAACAGACAACGATTCCTATTATGGCCATAGAACAAAATTCATTTATTTATAAGATAATACTACCCATATCAAAAATGTTCCGCCGTTTTGGAGGTAATAGTAAACTTATGCGGAACATACATGTTAAAATCTTTAATAACACTATAGGTGGAAATGTCAGATTTCACGGAACATGTAAGATAGCAAATTCCTCTATCGGAAGCTATACTTATTTTGGAGGAAACGCTTCGGTTAATAACACGGACATAGGAAAATTCTGCTCCATAGGCCCAAACTTTATCTGCGGTTGGGGAATACATCCGGTAAACGGCCTCAGCACCTCTCCGATGTTCTATTCGACTGCAAAACAGAATGGCACCACATTAACGGATAAAGATAAAATACATGAGCATTTACCCATAAAAATAGGCAACGATGTCTTTATCGGTGCGAATGTTATGGTACTCGACGGAGTGAAAATAGGTAATGGTTCAGTCATCGGAGCAGGAACAGTCGTCACCAAAGACGTTCCGGATTACGCCATTGTTGCGGGTTCCCCTATGAAAATAATAAGATACAGATTCACCGATGATAAAATTGAAAAACTCAACGAAATAAAATGGTGGGATTTCCCGAAAGAAAAATTAAGTTTAGTCGAACAATATTTCTCCGATCCCGACCAATTTATCGATTTGATGTCAAAATGATAAAAAAGAACGGTATAATGCCGTTCTTTTTTTTAATTATTATATTCTAATTTCTGGTGTATTTATCGAACGCCGTTATCACGGGCTGGACGTTTCCTTCACGGTCGAAATAAGTCCGCGCCCCGTTTCGCCGAGTAGCAGGTTCCCACCAATATATTCCCATACCACGGTTATCAGGAGTACTCAAAATAATTTCGTGGACCGCCTGCATAAACTCGAGCTGCCCCTGCGGAGTTTCAGGAAACGGGCCCGATTTATCTTTATATTCAGCAGTTTCCATGTTATAAGCCACCTCGACAAGTATTATATCTTTCTTATAGTTTGTGGCCATAAAGTGCATATTCTCCCGCAAGTCGAGCAGAGATCCGTGCCACCATGGATAATAAGACTGTCCTATTACATCGAAAGGCAATCCGGCCGCAAAAATCTTATCGAAAAAGTATTTTGTTGCATTCTTATCACCGCCTTTTTCAATATGTATCATTATTTTCGGAGCAGGAAGCCGAGCGGTGCAACTTGCGTAAACTCCGTTAATGCCAGCCCTAACCAGGTCTATAAAATTGCTCCAGTTCTCAGGAAGTTTACCGTCCGGCCACAGCATTCCGTTAGTGATCTCGTTACCTACCTGCACCATATCCGGATAAACCCCTGCGTCCCGGAATGCATTCATAGTTTCAAGGGTATAGTCGAATACTGCCTGTACCAACTCCTCGTGAGACATCCCCTCCCATGCCTTGGGAATATACTGCTTGCCCGGATCCGCCCACGTATCCGAATAATGGTAATTCAACAGGAATTTCATTCCCTTCGATTTAGCCTCTTTTGCCATCGCAATAGTATATTCAAGATCATTGGGAAGCGTTCCCCATTGTCCGGTCCATGCTGAAGGAGTATGAAAAAGACGAAGTCTTATCCAGTTATACCCATGATCGGTAAAAATATCCATTCCGGGTTTTACTGTTCCGTTCTCTTTAAACTGCACCCCCATGTCTTCTGCCTGTTTCAGAAAAGACAGGTCTGCGCCTATATGATAATCATTACGGGGAACATATGTCCGTTGTGCAAATGAGGTTCCGCAAACTAATGCGAGTATAAAAGCTAACAAGGTCGGTTTCAGGTAATTCATAGCAAAATTGTAATGTTTTAAACATTTATATCTGTAATATTTAAAATAAAAATATGAAAAGAATTGTTAGTTTACTAATTATTCTAAGTTTTTATTTCTACTTTTTCGCAGGGTCAATTTCAAAAGATTTATTTTTATAGGCGAATGATTTAAATACCTCGAAGGAACTTATTCGAAATATGATGAAAATAGAGCACTCCCACGCAATCCGTATCTGGAGGTTTAATATCGAAAGATGAGAAATAGATGAGGTCGTATATCCGACTAAAGTTCTGGCAAAGGACGTCTATACGAACAAATAAACGCTTCTCAATAGAGCTTTAAGGGACTGAAATCATAAATCGCGGGGTAGCACAGACCAGTTCAGTAAAAATTATGGTTCTTGGAGATACACTTTGGCCGAACAATTTATATTATCTAAATGAGACAGTAAATAATTTAAGAATCTAGAGTTGTTTTAATATTGTATCAGTAATCATTCAATCCCCGCTCTTCTGTTTCATCGTCCTTATCTTCAACATCGTCCGTTATGGATTCCCCACGGGCATGTCGTAATAACAATTCTAATTTTTCCGTGAGCAGCTCGACTTTGGCTTCGAGTTTGTCGCTGTTGGGGCTTATCATTGCATCCACGAAAATAGAGTTGATTAGGGACATTCCCAGAATCCCTCCTGCGAATAAAAGAACCACGAAATAAACCTTGGTAAGAAATCCGACAATGGGAATGGTCCGTGTAGCTATCAAGTCCGGTATATCAGTCCATCCTTCGACAGAAAATATCCGGAAGACGGAATACATAGAATCGAGCGGCGTATTGAAGTATTCGGGAGCCACATCCTTAAATAGAGAACACGTCAATATAGCACTAATGAACAATAGAAGCGAAAAGGCCATTATTACTATATAGGAAGATTTCAAAGCCCGTTTGACACCGGCTATTATTCCTTTTATATTAGGCACGAAGCGGATAAGACGAAAGGATTTGAATACTCTCAACACACGAATCGTCAAAATTATCTGGAGTGCCTCGGCATCGATAAAGCGGAACAATTCCAGAATCAAACCGAAAAGTGCGATTATAACAAGTATTCCGTCCAGTCTGTTCCAGTTGTTCTTCCAGTAATTTTCGTCACCATAGGTACGGATCTTTACGAACATTTCGAATGCAAAAAGTATCGTAAAAATATTATCCGTATACTCTAACCATCGCGGCGCCTGCTCGAATTCCTGAAAAAATATCAATGCGGCATTGATCATTATCAATGTCAGGATAAATCTCTCGTTCAGAAAAATATTACGGACGCGGCTCATAGATCGACGAATTATCAGGTAAAATCACGGCACGAACCGTACCATTTTTAGCATACCCGGAATTGGGAATAATTCCTTAACTTGCTTAATAAAACCAAGGATTATGGAAAAAATTACAGCGAAGGGTGACCATTACACTGCAGTTAACATCGGAGATCCGGACAAAGTAGGTGATTACCAGATAATTCATCCTATCACCGGACACAAAATAGAAGGGAAGATTTTTTTACGTGATTTAACTGATTCGACAGGAACGGAGATTTCATTCAATATACTTCCTCCGTATACCGAACAGCCTTATTTTCATAAACATATTCAGAATGAAGAAACATATATTATTTTAACCGGTTCAGGAATGTTTCAGGTCGACGAAGAAGTTTTTGCCATAGAAAAAGGAAGTGTGGTGAGAGTATCTTCCGAAGGAGTAAGGTCAATGAAGAACACTTCCGGAGATCCAATGCTATACGTCGTTATTCAATCGAAAGAAAATTCTCTGGAACAATGTTCCCAAAATGACAGTGAAAGAATTGAACCCGTATGGAAATAAAATCCCGTTATTAAACGGGATTTTATTTATTAAGGCTTACGACCTCCGGTGCTCCCTATCGTGGGCAAGCGTAAATAATATATTGTGAATGACTTCCGCAGTACCGGTAATATCAATTTCCTACCGTACTAAGATATATTTCATCCGACTTTATGCTGCCGTTTTGATATTCTGTAATCTGTATGGTATAATTATTCGGACTGTTTTCAGATTTCTTAATAGTAAATACGGTATTTTTAGTGCATTGATATCTGATAGTCTTGTCATCGATCATTTCCTTATTTGAAAATTCATAAGTAATATATCCCAAATTATTTATATTTACCCGTATTTTTCCGGCATTTATGCGGTTGGTGTAATTAAGAACCTGAACGTATCCGGAACATATCGGATGACCCATATATCCTTTACCGATAATCTGATAAGTTTGGGCAAATGTTCCCAGCGAAATTATCAGGAAGATCACTGCGAGAATAATTCTTTTCATTTCTTTTGATTTATCTTCCCGGTCCCAAGGGAAGTTTATTATTAAAAGAAAGCGTGGGACTGATTAACTTAATCCGGATCACAGGTCTTAGGAAACCCTCAGTAAGAAATAAGCAACAGCCCACGCCACATTATAATGGACGTGAGAAGAAGTTTGCTATTCTCTTACTGATGCGAAGTTCCTAAGTTCGTGATCTGAGAATACTGCTAAACACTTTCAAATGTTAAATATGTTCATACCATACCGGCATGTAGCACAAAGATATGAATTATTTAAAACTTTCGGTGTAATTCTTCTTCCTTTTAGGCTGTTGCCTTGCAAAAATAGTGCTATATTTCTAAAATTGACTATTTATTATTCATAATGTTCTTCGGGGTTTGGGAAGTATGATTTCACCGTCCCGCATAGCAATCCGCAAAAGAATCCAGCACCCCAACTTCATTTATGAATATTTAATTTTACATATATTTATTGTATTTAAAATTTTTTTCTTATTTATATAATGTTAACCTAAAACATTTAAGTCTATGAAGAAACTTTTAAATTATTTATCTTTATTATCGGTATTGGGCATTGTGTTCTGTGCCTGTACGAGGGATGAGCCGGTAATGGACTGGAAGTATATCCATAATCAGGACGACCTTATCGTAAACTCTAAAATGTTCTTTGAGGATTTGATTATCGAAGCTGATGCTAAAGGAAGACTCGATCTGGAATCTTCCCTTACTCCGGGAGAAATAACTCCCGACTGGGAGAATGCCGTTGTTAAAACGAAAGGATATTATAATTATGTTTATGCTCCTTTCGAAGCAGATTATTACTATAATGTGAAGGAAGAAGTTACATTGAAAACAGAGGAGGACGTTGTTTACAGAACCTTTCCGGTTTATCAGATGCTTCTGATAACGCAGAATTATTCCAGTGGTGAAATGTATGCACAGTACGTTACTTTGACTCCGAACAGGCGCTATCATATTAAACACCGAGTGAATGTTCCGGAAAATTTCCTTGAAAACAATGGAGATTATACCGGACTTGCGTTTTATTACGATGTGGTGACAATGGAGCTGCTTACGGCGGAAAAATATAATGACGGAGAGATCGAGTCGGATATTTCCACTGCGACAAAGAGTTCTGAAGAGTTCTTCGAGATATTATACGGATATATAGAAAAATACACATATCTTAGATACGAGAGCATCGCAACGAGAAGCGACGGGGAATCGGATTCGACCAGTGGAAGCGGAGAGGAAAAAGATCCCGGAGAATCAAATAATAACGGAGGAGATAACGGAGATAGCAATAATGGAAATAATTCCAATAACGGAGGAGACTCGAACAATGGAAATAATGGCGACAGCAACAATGGTTCGGGTGAAAACAGCACAGGAGGCAACAATTCAGGTGGAAATAATTCTGGTGGAAACAGCACAGGTGGAGGCGGCTCAGGAGGAAGTATAATAGGTTCGGGCGGAGGAGTCACTCTCAAGTATGCAAAACGATATTCTCCGCGTGCGGGAGTTATAAGATTGCCCAGTTTAAAGCATACAACTGCTCCGGGTTATGGAGAAAACCAATGTTTACCGGCAAGTATGGCTTTCGTGGATAAAAATCTGGGAGGTGGACGTAATTTCGATGTTTTTAATAATTGGTATATAAATAAATACGGCCTTTATACAGACATCGGGATTCCTTCGCAGAATGTTGCAGATTTTGTAGGAAATTTCTTTTCAGGTCCCGGCGGTCTGCCTGACAATAGCATTTACAGTGGTATAGAAGCGGACATTTATATTATGATGGATGTAGCTACAGGTGATTACTATGGAGAAATACCGTTGACCCACACTATAGTAATAACCGGTTATGATCCTTTTACGGGAAACCTTATTTATTTCGATCCGTATTACGGCTATGAATTTGAAATATCTTATGATATAGTAAAAAATTCTTCATTTATTTTTCCTATTACTGGATTCTTTTAAAAACAAATATTATGAAAAAACTATTATCGATTGCATTTTTATTGATAGTTCCGCTATTCATCGTTAAGGCGGAAGAAACAAAATCTACAATGGATCTACTCACGGGACACACCTGGAAACTCTACGAGAATTACAGCACAAGTTATGACGCCTATTACCAATTTACACGGGATAAAATTATTATTATTACTGTTATTGATGATAAAAAAATTATAAATGAGTACTGGTATTATTTATCCGACACTAATGAAGGACCATTTGATAACAGCAAAATGGGTAAATCCGTTAACGGTAAACATATATATTTCTATGATCCGGAATATAATATGTCTACTACTATGGAGATCATTGAATTATCAGAAGAGAAATTAGTGTATTTGAATAGAAGAAATGTAAGGGAGGGAGTAACTCCTCGGCCAGATATAGATTACACCATATATTACTCTACAGACGATAAGATAGATTGATATATTTAATTAGATAGGAACGGTATTAAGCCGTTCCTTTAACTTTGAGGTTATGAAAAAACTATTATCGATCGCATTTTTATTGATCGTTCCGCTATTCATCGTCAAAGCGGAAGAAACAAAATCTACAATGGATCTACTCACGGGACAGACCTGGAAACTCTATAACAGCTATAGCAGATATAATGTTTATCAATTATTCACCCGAGATAAAGTTATTGATATTACTGTTACAGATAATAGAAATATAAAAAAGGAGTACTGGTATTATTTATCCGACACTAATGAAGGACCATTTGATAACAGCAAAATGGGTAAATCCGTCAACGGTAAACATATATATTTATATGATCCGGAAGATGGCTGGTCCACTACTATGGAGATAATCGAATTATCAGAAGAGAAATTTGTGTATTTGAATATAATAAATGTGAGGGAGGGAGTAACGCCTCGGCCAGATATAGATTACACCATATATTACTCTACAGACGATAAGATAGATTGATAGTTTCCGGTTTAACCATTCATAATTTTCACGGGATATTCGATAAATATTATTAGCTCATGAAAAAGATTTTATTATTTTTAATTGTATTGGTTATCGGTATAGCTAATACTTCAGCTCAAAAGCACGTTCCGCTTGCAAAGTTTAAAAACGACACTCTCAGTTATTTAAGAGAAAACTTTGAAGAAAACCAGCCTTATAAAGGCAGAAAATTCTCTGCATTTTTAAAAAACAACGAATTAAAAATCGATTCAATAAAGATCTGTTCCTTTCACGGAGAATTAAGTGGAGTTGATATATATTATTATCCCAGAGAATTATGGCCCGACCAAGTAAAACGTCCTTTTATGAGTGTATTTAGATTTGCTCCACCACTTAAAAATTATGATGTAATCGAGCCGCAAGTTAAAAATCTGTCTTTAAAAGAAAAATTGGATTTTTTTAAAGATTACGAGATTTTAGGTATATCCATAGAATTAATCATAGGTGCATGGTAATGTGACGGTCGTAGGACATCCTAATTCCAATTAATGCAGATTGATTACCTGAAAAACTTGTATATAGGTGTATGTATCGGGGTTCTGGGTTTAGTAAATATGTTTTAATTGGATTGTTATCAAAAAATAAAACGGGAGAAATAATCTCCCGTTTTTTATTTTTTACTTCCGCCTTATTCCCATACTAAATAATCGCCTCCGAAGAATTGGATATAGTAATCCGCAGTAGTGGTGGAGAGGACACCCGACGCACTACTACCGCCTGTCGGAACATAAATAAACGTGCTTACCGGAAGAAGCGAATAATAGTCGATTATTTCAACCCAAAGGTCGTTCAGATGCAGGACATCCCCAGCCTTAAGTTCGTCCATATCCGGAATATTCTGTGAGTTATCGACAAACCCATTTATAAATTCTTCTCCCGGTTGAAATCTCATTCCCGGAAAAAGTATCTTATTCGGATAAGTCAATGTGTTATCCCAAGTTACAAGATGGTCTACCCCATTATGGTCTGTATAAATCATACTCAATCTGATGTCATCCAATACATGTGCATACAGCCCTTTGAATAAGGAAACCGTAAAGTACGTTCTCTCCGCTCCCACCCATGTGGAACTCAGCCCCACTTCGATAATATGCTGGCTTTTTTCTTCCACAACAGCAGCTGCAGTTTCTTCTGCTACAACATTTTCATTCGTTACTTCCTCTTTACCGCATGACATCGCGAATACAACGGCAAATAATAAAATACATAGCTTCTTCATAATTTTAAATTTTAAGATTAAACACATTGCAAATGTAATATTTTATCTGATAAATATTATAAGAAGGTATGTATTTTGAAATAACTTAATTATGATAAGACATTATAAAAAGATACGTTTATTAGTAGATTCCGAAACGTTTAACAGGATCATATCAGGTGAACAAAAAACCATAGTACGGGAATATAATCATTACTGGCGACGAAAACTTATCCATCCGAGAAGCCTGGATTTGTTCCCCAATATAATACTCGTATTTTCAGTAGGCTTCGGCAAATCAATTGTTTATTACGCTTATTGCAAAGGAATAGATATTAAAGGTATCGAAGAGAACGATACCTTAACAACCGAATTTATTATTCATATCGGCAAACCTTTCGATCCGGAACTTTTAAAATAATTATTTACCACAGCTGCACGACATCTCTTCTACACGCAGCTGTTCCAGTTCTTTCTCTAACTTCTTTAATTCCTTTCTCAGATGATTGGCTTCGCGATCCGATCCATGTGCTTCGGCCTTAGCAAGATTGTTTTCCAGTTGATCGATCAACGATTCGAGTTCTTCCATTCTTTTCATAATACAAAATGTTTAAGATTATGTCTTAAACAGGCGCAAATTAAGTACCATTTATTTCAGGGGCTCTACTCCAGCCTGCCTGACCTTTGTTTTTTCCATAACTGGAAAGAATTGATCAGGTTCTGCCACAACACATACAGAGACGGAGCGATACTCGATATAGGATCGAGATAAGACTGCGCCATCCATATCGCGAGAATCGTATTTTTTTGCCCGAGACCCTGTCCGACTGAAACAGCGTCACCGTTATACCTTCGTCCCAGATAACGTCCCAGAATAAACTGTCCGGAACAAATTATAAGCGATACCACGCCTATCCATACCTGCAATCCGTATTGCGGTTCTTCCTGTTCCACCAAAAATTTAACAGTCATTCCCGAAACTATCATCAGCGCCACGGTCCATAAATAAAACGATCCTTTATTTAATTTCAGAAGTATTTTCTGGGTTGAAGCAGAGTATCTACGTACGCCCCACGCAATTAGCAATGGAACGACCAATAGAAGGATAAGCTGCTTCGCGATAAAAATGAACGATTCGAAAAACGGAACGTCACTATGTGTTTCGACAAAAGAAAAAACCTCCGGCGAAACAAACACAACCGCGATACTGCTTATAAGGGTATACGTTGTCAAGAACGCCACATTACCTCCGAGCATACCGGTTATAACCGCTGCAGATGTTGCTGTAGGAGCCATAACGCATATCATTGCTCCAGCGGCGAGTTTATGGTCGAATAATCTCAACACAAAATAAATTAGAAGAGAACCCATGAATTGTATTACCAGCAACCATCCGTGGAGCCTGTTGAGTTTTATATCTTTAGGTGATAGCTTTGCAAACGTAAGAAGAAGCATGGTAAATATCAGATACGGCGTCAAAAAAGAGATGTATCCGGTATATTTATACAACAGCGCCCCTGCTGTCATAGCGATCAATAGCGTCCAGTCTTTGAAGAATTTGAGAATCATATCGATTGTTTTTAAATTTCCCTACACTATTTTTATGCCTTTTTCTTCGAGAATCTTCATTCCGATATCCTTCAGCTTATATTTCTGGATTTTTCCGCTGGCTGTCATCGGATAAGCGTCCACTTTAAATATATATTTAGGTATCTTAAAACGTGCTATTTTACCACGACAGAATTCGCGAACTTCTTCTTCTGACAGTTTCATTCCACTCTTAACTTTTATATAGGCGGCAACCTCTTCCCCGTATTTGGGACTCGGTATACCTGCAACCTGTACATCCTCGACCTGTGGAATCTGATAAATAAAATTTTCAATCTCGCGGGGATATATATTCTCTCCTCCCCTAATAAGCATTTCCTTGATTCTTCCCGTAACCCTGACATAACCGTCCTCGTCCATAACTCCCAAATCCCCTGAACGCAAAAAACCATCATCATACAAGACAGCCTGCGTAGCCTCCGGGTTCTTATAATATCCTTTCATCACATTGTAACCGCGGCAACATAATTCTCCCTGCATATTTCTCGGACATTCTTCGCCCGTAACAGGATCTATAACCTTAACTTCTACGAACGGAAGTGCACGCCCTACGGTGGTGGCACGTATCTCAGGTGAATCGGTTACTCTCGTAGCCGTCATTCCGGGTGAAGTCTCGGTAAGTCCATAAACTATTATAATATCCCGGCAGTTCATTCTATCCATTACTTCTTTCATTGTCTCTATGGGACAAAGCGAACCTGCCATTATTCCGGTGCGCAGTGAAGACAGGTCGAACATATCGAACATCGGGTGGTTAAGTTCAGCTATGAACATGGTGGGTACGCCGTAAACAGCTGTACATCTTTCTTTATGTATGGATGCAAGGACCTTCATCGGATCGAACTCTTCCAGCATGACCATAGACGAACCGTGGGTGATAACAGCACATAATGACAATACGCATCCGAAACAATGGAACATCGGAACCGGAGTGAGTACTTTGTCGTCATTGGTATAACCCATGCACTCCCCTACCGTGAGCCCGTTATTAAGAATATTATGGTGTGTCAGCAATACCCCTTTGGAAAATCCGGTAGTTCCGGACGTATAAAGCATCATGGCAATATCGTGGCAGTCTACATTTTTTTTAGCTTCACACAGCACTGAATAATCGGTGTAGTATCCCAGGGAATATAGTTCCGGCGTAGAATACATTCCACGCTGTTTCTCCTGTCCCATATAAACTATATTGCGCAGTTCCGGAAATCTTTCCGATCTCATATAACCGCGTTCCATGGTTTTGAGTTCAGGAATAAGCTCGTAGACCATTCCTATGTAATCGCTGTCCCTGTGTCCGTCTACTATACAGAGAGTATGTACATCCGCGTTTTTTACGAGATATTCGAGTTCCGAAAGTTTATAATTGGTATTTATAGTTACGTATACAGCTCCTATCCTCGCTGTCGCGAACATCATGGTTATCCAGTCCGGAATATTCCTCGCCCATATACCGACTTTGTCTCCTTTACCTACACCTATCGCCAGCAGTCCCTTTGCAAACGTATCGACACGATTCTTAAATTCACTGTAAGTAAATCGAAGTCCACGGTCCGAGTAAACCAAGAAATAGTTTTCAGGAGTTTCATCCGCCCATTTATCCAGCCACTGACCGAATGTTTTTTCCGTTAATTCCACATTTCAAATCAATTAATACGGAGCATAAGCGACCAATAGCAAACGCGATATTCCATTTGAGGAACTCACATGATGGGGAATGAGCGAATTAAAATAAATACTGTCGCCCTGTTGTAGATCGAACTCTTCGTTGCCGTATTTTATATTAACTCTTCCTTCCAGTACGTACAAAAATTCTTCTCCCTCCTGTTGGGAAATATATTCGGATTTCTTTCCTTCCGTAAGAGTTACGATAAAAGGCTCCATCTGGCGGTCGGATTTTCCCGGTGCCAACGGATAAAGATCCATGGACTCGGAAATATAAGATCCGTCCGAAGTGGATTTTATGGATTTTAATTTGTCCTGATTACGTGTAACTACGACGCCCTTATTTTCCGAACCGTCGAGAATTGTACCGAGTCTGATGTCCAAGGCACGTACGATCTTCTTAACTACAGCCGTAGAAGGCTGTGTCTTACCGGATTCTATCTCCTGTAATTTATCTGTAGAGATCCCTGTTCTTTGTGCCAATTCCTCCGAAGATATGCCTCCGGCCTCACGTATATTACGAATTTTTCTGCCGATATTTTCCGCCATAAGTCATAGAAACATTAGTAATGCAAATATCGCAAGCATAAATCATCCCACAATCCATATCCCCGATAAATATACGATGCCCAAAAAGAAACATTATCCTAATCTCTCCCGTTTAAGAACCTCTATACGATTTCCGCTATAACTTATAACTCCATGTTTTTCCATATCCGTAAGAACCGTCGTTATAGAATTCCGGGGAGCATTAAAGTAAACCGACAATTCATTCAGATCGCCCAGTACGAATACAGGATTCTCGGGAGTAGTATTTTCAAGAATATACCGCGACATCTTATCCCTGATATTTTTAAGGGATAGAAAGTATATTTTTTTTAGTCAGCATATTCGCCCTGTCGGAGATTATATCTATAAAGTTGGACATAATGATTGTATTCTCCTGCATCAGTTCGAACAGCAATCCCCTGTGCAGTATCAGGATACTCACATCCTCTTCCGCTTCTACATCGATAGGCAGACGGTTATATCCTCCGAAAAGAAAAGCAGGGGCGATAAGCTGCGGAGCGGAAATCGTATCGATCGTCATTTTTTTTCCGTTCTTCCCGGGAGCTATGCCGTTCACCCTTCCTTTAAGCACTATCATCAATCCGGAATATGCAGTATCCCTTACGGCTATAAGGTCGCCGTCCGAATATTTATCTACGGAATACTGCCTGTCCTTCAGGATATTTTCTATCATATCCGCGCCAAGTCCTTTGAACAACGGACAATTTATTAGTATATCGTACATAATGACCAGCTTTTATTTCGAAAGTTAATAAAATAACCGGATGATTTAATATAAAAATCATGTGCAGAATGATATTTTTCAAGGTTAATTATATAATTTCGCGGCGGAAAGTTCAAGGAAAATGAAAATATTACCTCAATTACACACTAAAGGCTACTACCGCACAGCGGCTGCGGCTTTCTTTTTCATACAGGGACTCGTATTCGCAAGCTGGGCAAGCAGAATTCCCGACATTAAGGATCGACTCGGATTGAACGAAGCAGAACTTGGAGGCATCCTATTTGACATACCTGTTGGACAGTTATCCGCAATGGCGCTGTCGGGATACCTCGTCAGTCGTTTCGGGAGCAGGAAAATCTTAACTTTAGCCGGGATTCTGTATCCTTTGTCACTGGTCAGCATCGGCGCCGTGAACACTTCTCTCCAACTGATCGCTGCACTCGTATTTTTCGGGATCACGGCGAACCTTTGCAATATTTCGGTAAATACTCACGGTGTAGGCGTCGAGAGGCTGTACAACCGAAGCATAATGGGTGTTTTCCACGGATTATGGAGCTTCGCTGGATTCTGCGGCGGCTTGATAAGCACCGTAATGGTCAGTTTCGATATAACGCCGTTAACACATTTTATAATAATTTTCGTTGTTACCCTGATGATATTGCTTACGGCAAGAACCTACATGCTTCCGCGCGACGCAACGGAGAACAATCGTAATACCGACACCCCTAAAGAGAATAAAAAAGTGTTCGTCATACCCGACAAATTTATTTTGGTATTGGGACTTATAGCCTTCGGAAGTATGGTTTGCGAAGGAACAATGTTCGACTGGAGCAGCGTCTATTTCGAAAGCGTGATCAACCCGCCGAAAGGGCTGGTTCGTCTGGGATATATAGCGTTCATGTGTACCATGGCTCTCGGAAGGTTCACTTCGGACAGGCTCGTGACTCGATTCGGGGCCGTCCGCGTTATACGAATAAGCGGCGTCCTGATAGCGGCAGGTCTGTTGGTATCGGTGATATTCCCATATCTTTGGACTGCGACCGCAGGGTTTTTACTCGTAGGTTTCGGAGTTTCTTCGATCGTTCCCCTGTGCTACAGTATGGCAGGCGGATCGAAAACGATGCTTCCGAGTATCGCTCTGGCTACGGTATCGACTATCGGGTTCTTCGGATTCCTGCTCGGACCTCCGGTAATAGGATTCATCGCACATGCATCGAGCCTAAGATGGTCATTCGCGGTAATAGCGATGGTGGGACTACTCACTTCTGTAGTTGTCGGTGCGCTGAAGAAAATCAATTAAGAGATGTCGAGAGTAAGTCTTGAAACATACTTTTCTCCGCACAGATCGGTAAATAACGTGTATCTTCCGGGATATATCATCTCGAGTCGTTTTCGTAGGTTCTCGATCCCTATTCCGGGAGAATTTCTGTGCGGATCGGTTTTAGGATAATAACTATTCTCGGAAATAAATACGATAGTATTGTCCTCGATCTCCATCTTTAAAGTGATGAACGAAGGCTTGCTATTGCTTACGCCATGTTTGAACGCATTCTCTACGAAGGTCATAAAGAGCAGCGGAGCCACTAATATATTATTTTCGCATGAAGGCAGGGAGACTGTCATATCCACATTATCGGTCAAGCGAAGGCTCATCAATTCGATATAACTTTTCATGAATGCCACCTCTTTTTCCAAAGGAACGAACGGCTGATCGTTGTCATATAATACATACCTTAACAAGTGGCTAAAACCGTCGATGGCGTAACGCGCCTTATCCTGATCCAGTGCAACAAGAGAATATATATTATTCAAGGTATTGAATAAGAAGTGCGGATTCAGCTGACTCTTAAGATTCTGGAGTTCCGCCTCAGCACGCGCCTTCTCCAGTTCCTGTTTTTCAGTTTCCATACGGAACCATTTCCCTGTGGTTTTTATAGCTACGGCAAGCCCTACCATAAGGCTCATCATCATATAATCCCTGAGTTTGAACATTATCAGTGGGGGACGGTCATCATGAGGAGTAGAATCTTCCGGATTTATACTATGGTAATGATCAATGTAAAAATCACGGGCAGCCTCTGTGAGGTAATTTATTATGAACAGTGCAGCCAGGTTCAACAGGATAAAAGCAACGGTCCTTCTGTTGAAAAGAAATTTATCGATGAAATAAAGATAATTTATATAGAACATAAGAACGAACGATAATGACATGATAGCATATCCCATGTATTTATCGATATCCATAGCCTGTGTCTCCCTGTTATTTACAAAGAGGGGCATACCGAATATAATCCACCAACCCAATAGGTGCATTACCACATTCAGGGTTCTTTTGTTCGCAAGGTTCCTCATCGGTACAAATATAAGGTTTATTCGTAACGGATCGCTTCTATCGGATCGAGTCTCGATGCCTTTTGTGCAGGGTACCATCCGAAAAATACTCCGGTTACGGTACAAACCACAAAGGAAAGAATAACGGAATACATCTGCACATAAACCGGCCATCCAAGAATCTGTTTTATAATGGCGGAAGCCCCAACGCCCAATATTACTCCGATTATACCTCCGGTGACACTTATGCTTATTGCCTCTATGAGGAATTGCCATAGAATATGCCGTCCTTTAGCGCCTATCGACATCCTTAGCCCTATCTCTCGCGTACGTTCGGTAACGGACACATACATAATATTCATGATACCTATACCTCCTACAAGAAGCGATATCCCAGCGATACAGGCAAGAAGGACTGTCATCATATTGGTCGTGGAACTTAGCATGGAACTTAGTTCCTGTTGGGACCGTATATTGAAATCGTCGTCGAGCGGATTCTTTATATTGTGATTCGTGCGAAGTATTGCCGTCATTTCATCTATCGCCATTTCAGTATATTCTTCGCTTATAGCTGAAGCAAAGATTCCCTGTATATGCGTAATAGCGAGTATTCTTTTCTGTACGGTCGTGTAAGGCGCAATTATAAGGTCGTCCTGATCTTGTCCCATAGTATTGTATCCCTTCGGAGTCAGTACTCCTATGATCTTAAACGGAGTCATGTTAAAACGGATGGTTTTGCCCAAAGGATCTTCACCGTTGGTAAAAAGATTGTCTACGACCGTCTGTCCGACTACACATACTTTATCTGCCGAACGGATATCCTCGTCGGTGAACATCTCGCCTTCGCCAATCGTATATTTACGGATATCGAAATACTCCTGATTCACACCGTACACAGTAGTAGGGGAATTGTTAGCTCCGTATATCAACTGTCCGCTGCTGTTCACCGAAGGAGATATTTTGTCTATAAAATCCGCCTCACGGCGAATAGCTTCGTAATCTTCGAGTTTAAGTGTCTGCATACTCGCAGCGCTCATACGAACCCCCCCGAATTGTCCTGTTCCCGGATAGACCATTATCATGTTGGAACCCATCTCGGATATCTGGTCGCTGATGCTTCGTTTAGATCCCTGTCCTATCGCAAGCATCGAAATTACGGAGGCTACGCCGATAATTATACCGAGCATTGTAAGGAATCCCCTAAATTTATTATTGTTGAGCGCACGCAGCGCTATCCTTATCAGATTACCGTATCTCATAATTATTTTACGTCTGTTTTACAGGTTTTCTTTTGGTAAAGAATCCAGAATAGCTTTCGCCGATTCGATTTTATTATTTCGGGTATCTTCCGTAATGCGTCCGTCTTTCAGAATGATATTACGGCTGCTGAACTGCGCTATTTCCGGATTATGGGTAACGAAGATAATAGTACGCCCTTCGCGATGCAGGTTCTGGAACAATGTGAGTATCTCGAACGACGTGCGGGTATCGAGGTTACCTGTCGCCTCGTCCGCCAGCAGAAGTACGGGATCGTTCACCAACGCCCTTGCGATAGCGACACGCTGCTGCTGTCCTCCGGACATCTGATTCGAGCGATGGTTTATCCTGTCTTCCAGACCCACAGCTATTAGCGCATCCGTTGCCTTCCGCTTGCGTTCCGTAGCTGTAACGTCAGGATTATAAAGCAATGGCAGTTCCACGTTTTCCAGTGCTGTAGTCTTCGGCAGAAGGTTGTAGGATTGAAATACAAAACCAATTTTACGGTTGCGAAGGGTAGCCCGATCGTTCTTACCCATTGTTCTTACCGAAACTTCGTCCAGATAATAATCTCCGGATGTCGGAGTATCCAGACAACCAAGGATGTTGAGCAATGTTGACTTGCCCGATCCGCTGGTACCCATTATTGTCACGAACTCCCCTTCGCAGATAGTGAATGATACGCCCCTCAACGCATGTACAATCTCACTACCGACCGTAAAATCTCTTTTGATATTTTCTAATCTGATTATCTCTTTCATGATACTATCTTCTCCTGTTTCCGCCGGGTCTCTGAGGCATGAACGGATTATTTTCTCCGTTACCGTTTTCCTGTCCGTTTGTGGACGACACCTGTTCGTATCCTACCACAACCACGTCCCCATCTTTGATACCGCTTGTTATCTGGGTATAAATTCCATCGGATACGCCGGTCGTAACCTCTACTGGAACAAGTTCTTCCGCTTTGCTCAGCCAAATGGTATGCGTTTTTCCCATCGAAGTATTCACATTTCCTTCACCCGGAACAAATCTCAGGGCCTTATTCGGAACAACCAGAACATCGTCGAGCTCCATCGTATATACTGTAATATTTGCTGTAAGCCCCGGCATAAGTATAAGATCCGGATTTGGTGCATTTACAACCACCTCATAAGTAACGACATTCGATTCAGTCGTAGGCTGAAGCCTGACCTGGGTAATCGAACCTTCGAATATATCGTTAGGGAACGCATCCACCGTAAAAGTTACGCGCTGCCCTTCCTTAACCTGTCCTATGTCTGCTTCGTCCACATTTGCGATAACCTGCATGTTCCTGAGATCATTAGCGATAGTGAATAGGGTCGGAGTACTGAAGCTCGCCGCAACGGTCTGTCCCTCATCTACATCTCTCGAAAGCACCACTCCGTCTATCGGAGAAAATATCGTTGCATATCCGAGATTTTTCTCTGCCTTAATATTATCCGACTGCGATTTTTCATAAGAACTCAATGCTTCATAATAAGAATATTCAACTGTTTCGAATTCGGAATCGCTTATCATTTTCTTTTCATGAAGCCCTTTCATTCTGTTGTAATTCGCTAGCTGATACTCATATTCGACTCTTGCCGATTCCAGATTCGACTTGCTCGAAGCAAACTCTGCCTCAAGCAGTACCTTGTCCAATTCGGCTATAACCTGCCCTACTTTTACCTCGGAATTATAATCGACATAAATCCTCGAGACTATACCGGAAACCTGAGTACCTACCTCCACCTGTATAATAGGCTCGATAGTTCCGGTAGCGGTAACGAAATTATTTAATGTCGTAGGTCTTACGGTAATCGTAGCAAGCTGAAGACCCTTGCTTTCTTTCGGCCTGAGAACATAGTATAATATTCCGCAGACTGCGAGAATTCCGATTATTATGAGTGCTTTTTTCATTTTATATTATTTATTTTTTTATAATCTTATCGGTTCGTTTCTATAGAAGTTGAGTAATTTGAGATAAAGTACCGCCTGATATTTCGCCTGTATGGTCTCCTGCTGCGCTGCGAGATAATTATTTTTTTCGGTGAGCAGTTCGACCGGATTTTTAAGACCGGCATTGTACTGTTCTTCAACCAGCGTATAGCTTATCGTAGAATACCGGAGATTCTCGAGTGCCGAAACATACCTGCTCTGCGCCGATACTACTTCCCGGTAGAGGGACTCTACCGTATTAAGCAGGTCTTTGCGGGTGCTGTAAAAATCAAGTTCAGCAGAACGAGTCTGTATTTTAGCAAGCTCCATCGAAGTTTTAGCCCTTCTGTTATTAAAGATCGGTACACTTATGGATACGCCTACACTTTCATTGAGCCTTCTGTTCAACTGATCCGTAAACGATAATCCCGAACCGGAAAAATTAGAAGTTCCAAGCCCTGCGCTAAGGGATACTGTCGGCAGTCGATCTGCATAAGCCAGTTTTTCATTAAGTTCCGCATATTCCAACCCTAACATTCTGTTCTTCACCTCAGGCATAACATTCAGCGCAGTTGCGTAAACGGACTCTAATGAAGGTACAACCTGTATAACCTCCTGATCGTCGATCTCAGGTATAAATATCTCGATTCGTTCGCCAAGCCCCATTTCCAACAACTGGCGGAGCTGGAGGTAAGAATCTGCAAGGGAATTTTCAGCTACCGTTACCTGATATTTATCACCGGAATACTGAGCCCTTATCTGTGCCACTTCGCTTAAGGCTATATATCCCGCTTCGAATAAAACTTCTGAACGTTCGAGCTGGGCTTCGGAACTCTCCAGATTCTGTTCTGCGATTTTAAGCGATTCATTGGAATACAACACCTGAAGATAAGCCTGTGTCACGGCGATCTCGATATTGTTCTGTATCTCTTCAGTATTGAGAATATTCATTCCGACCGACAGTTCCTGCTGGCGTATAGTATTCACTATTTTTCCCCCGTTGAACAAGGTCATTCCCGCGTTGAGCGAATAACTTCCGGTGTAGCTCTCGTCGTGGCGATAGTTGCCGGAACTGTTCTGAGCCTTCTGTCCGGAATAGCTTTGCGTCGTGGAAAAAGAGAGTGAAGGCAATTTATCCGCCTCAGCCTGCAAAAGATTGGTTTCCGCAGTTTCTTCCGACAATCTCGAATATCTCACCTGAAGATTATTAACGCGCGCATATTCGATACAATCTTCCAGTGTCCATACGTAATCCTGTGCGGATATAGTCATACATGGAAGGAGTACGAATAAAAATGTCAGAAACAATATTTTTTTCATTTCAATAATTTTCTTTTTATTTTCAGCAAATCTATTTCTCATTCTTCTTTATATAAAATATATTATACGAACTCCTCTGTTAAAACGACAAACAGGAAATTATGGACGATAACCCTTAAAAATGGGGGTTTATCGAAAGAAAAGAACGTCTCACAGAGAATTTCGGCCGTTTCAGCCGAAAAAAACTCAAAATGAGGTATTTTTAATATCTTTATGGAAAATTACTTTTCCTCCTCTTATGAAATGTATCGCAATCGATGATGAGGTTCTCGCATTGGAATTGATAAAGTCATATGTCGATAAAATTCCGTTTCTCGAACTTTCAGGAACTTTTACTGACCCGTTCGGAGCTATGAATTTTCTCAGCCAAAATAAAACCGATCTGATATTTACGGATATTGAAATGGCGGATATAAACGGGCTGCAACTTATATCGAGCCTGCAATACAAACCTATGGTCGTTTTTATTTCAGTGTATGAAAGATATGCAATAGACGGATTCTCCCTTGATGCGGTGGATTATATACTGAAACCCGTGACATTCGACCGGTTCCTCAAAGCAGTAAATAAGGCATACGATCAATATAATAAATCCAACAACACGGATATCGAGTTTAAGCGTTCACCGTCAGTTGTTTCGGCACCGGACCATATATTCATAAAGACGGAAAATAAACACATTAAGGTAATTCTTTCAGAGATACTTTTTATAGAAGGCTACGGAGATTATGTAAAAATACACTGTACCGGTAAAACTATCGTAACCCTCAGCAATATGTCAGCGCTGGAGTCAAGGCTTCCTGAAAATAATTTCATCAGGGTGCATCGTTCGTATATTGTCGCAATGGATAAAATAGAAGAGATCGAAAGAAAAAGAATAAAAATAGGGAACGAATCGATCCCCGTAAGTGAAACTTATGCGGAAAAATTCTTCCGGATTCTGAACAATTCTTCACTGTAAAATAAAAGCCGGGCAAACCCGGCTTATTTTATCGATAGAAATATTGAAATATGTTTCCGCTGAGATACATCAGCACTATTTCACAGATCTTCGTATTATACTCAGCCGCAAGTAGACTGTCTTCCGCATTCAGAAGATTTTGCTGTGCTTCGCGAAGCTCAATGCCGGATAATTCCTCCAATCTGTACCGTTCCATTGAGGTTCTATAATTTTCCTGTGCAACCTTCAGGTTTTGCTGTTCCAGATCGAGAAGAAGCAGATTATTACGGTGAGCGGTCCAGTATTCGAATAACTGCGATTTTATAGATATCTCCAGATTTTCACGCGCCAGTGCAATATTATCCATCTGTATTTTAGCGTTTTTACGGACACGACTTCTGTTATTACCATCGAAAATATTAAATCCTATGGTGAGGCCGTAATTAAACCCGAGCGTTCCCTGGTTTTTGTAAACGCTTGCATCCGATTTACTGAACTGGTAGCCATAGCCTCCATTAAAGATAAGCGAAGGAAAATAGTCTGAACGGGTAGCTTTATAATCCAGATATGCGACTCTTTCGCCTGATTCTGCGAGAATCAGAGAAGTATTTTTTTCATACGTCTGGTCCAGGAGTTCCCCAATATCCGGTATCCTGTGAAGATATATGGACGTATCGCTTATATCAATTATTTCTGCAAAATCACTTTGTGCCATGAGCCTTGTAAGTTCTATACTCGCACTCCTTATATTTTGTTCCTGCCTGAGCAATGCAGCACTATCCGAATTGAAATCGACCTGCGCCTGCAAAACCTCCAGACCGGAACCTGCACCTGTAAATTTGCGAAGCTCGACGATACTGAGCCGTTCCCGGGAGAGATCGACGGCATACTGGTAATTCCTCAATCTTATTTTCTGCTGAAGCAGGTCGTAATATGCCGAAGTCACCGAAGACGCGATATCTTCCACTGCGATCATGGTATTTATTTCTCCCTGCCGCGAAAGTTCGTACAATTTTTCATAACGCGTTTGTACGCTGAAACCATCGAAAACGGTCCAGTTAAGGTTAACTCCTACATTGTAGCTGTCGGAATTCATATTCCGATTAGTTATCCTGTCACCGGCTTCCTCTTTGTAATACTGGTTATTAAAAGTTCCGGAATATCCGGTGGAAAAATTCACGTTAGGCAGGTATCCTGCGTTTCCTCGTGTGTAATTATTATCCGCAATCTCCTGTTCGTTACGGGTAATCCTGATTTCGAGATTCTGCTCTATCGCTACGGTAAGCAGGTCAGGCAAACTCATCACCTGTGAAAAACCGGTATAAACCGGCACAAGCAGTGCTGTAAGAACTATATATTTATTTAACGATCTCATCTTATTCCTGATTTCTTATGGTTATTTTTTCGGTTTTGGTAGATATCCAAGAATATATGGCAGGAACCACGAACAACGTCATAAAGGTCGCTATGACCATCCCACCAACTACGGTCACCCCCATAGCAATACGGCCGTTTGAACCCTCCCCGTTAGCAAACACGAGCGGCAGGATACCTGCAACCGTAGAGAGACTCGTCATAAGGATCGGACGAAGACGCTGAATGGATGCACCAACGATCGCGTCGTACTTCGAAAATCCTTTTTCCTTACGCTGGTTGGCGAATTCAACTATAAGGATACCGTTCTTGGCAACTAGTCCTATAAGCATGATAAGAGCGATCTGGCTGTAAATATTCATCGTCTGGTCAAACATCCACATGAAGAACAAGGATCCGAAGAGAGCCAATGGCACGGTCACGAGAATGATAACCGGATCCTTAAAACTTTCGAACTGGGCTGAAAGTACAAGAAATATAAGTACTAAAGCAAGTCCGAAAATAAACATAAGACTCGACTCGCTGTCTGCAAAATCCTTCGACGCTCCCGATAATGCCGTACGGAAGGAATCGTCGAGCACCTCCTTAGCTATACGGTTCATTTCTTCTATACCCTGACCGATAGTATATCCCGGTGCAAGACCTGCGGATACAGTAGCTGAACGGAAACGGTTATAGTGGAACACGGTTGCCGGAGCAACATCCTCGTTATAATGAATAACACTGCTCAACTGTATCATATCCCCATTACTGTTCCTCAAATATACGGAACTCAGATCCTGGGGCGTACGCGACATGGGTCGCTCTATCTCTCCGATAATTTCATACTGCTGGCTGTTCATATAATAGTATCCGTATCTTTGTCCGCTCATCGCATACTGCAATGTAGACTGAACGTCATTCGTAGACAACCCCAGGGAATTGGCCCTGTCGCGGTCGATGGAGACATTAAGTTCAGGATTGTTGAACAGGAGATTGGCATTCACAGATGTCAGTATTTCGCTTTTTTCCGCAACCTCGAGGAATTTAGGAAGATATTCCCTTAATTTTTCCAGAGTGGTAGCCTGAAGCACATACTGGACCGGTAATCCGTAAGACCGTGAAAAAGATTCCGGCTGCTGTACGAACGCTTGTCCGAGCGTCTGGTCCGAGAATAACCTCGACACATCCCTTGCGATCTCGCTCTGGGTCCTCTCCCTCTCGTGAATATCGGTAAGAATAAACTGTATGCTGGACGAACCGCTGTTTACCCTCGGCAGTACCGCCCTGATCTCATCCCGGGATATATTATCCAGCACAAGCTGTGAGAGCCTGTCGGTATAGAACGAACGATAGTTGAAGCTGGTTCCTTCCGGCATACGCAGCGTAGCGGAGAACTGTGAACGGTCCTCGAGAGGAGCGGTCTCGGCTGGTATCCTCGCCCATAGAAGAACTATAAAAAAGAATGCCACAGCCATGATAATCAAAGCTATATATTTGCGTCTGAGGAATACAACGAGCATTTTTTCGTATACCGAATTCATCTTTTCGAAGAACGGTTCCGTAGCAGAGTAAAATTTATTTCTCTTTTCTTCCTTCTTAAGGAGTTTCGAGGAGACCATCGGAGTGAATGTAAGCGCCACGAATGAAGATATTATTACCGATCCGGATATCACCACACAGAATTCGACCAGAAGTTTACCCGTCATCCCAGAAACGAACATGACCGGAAGGAATACGGACACAAGTGTTATCGTCGTAGATACAACGGCAAAAAATATTTCCTTGGAACCTGTTATCGCCGCTTCCATCGGTTTCATTCCGCTCTCGATCTTCACATATATATTCTCCACCACCACGATAGCATCGTCCACCACGAGCCCTACGGCAAGCACCAGCGCCAGCAGTGTCAATACATTTATTGAGAAACCGAAGAGGAACATCACGAAGAATGCACCGATAAGCGATATCGGGATCACAAGTATCGGAATAAGGGTTACCCTCCAGTCCCTGAGGAACAGGAATATAATTATGATAACGAGTACGAAAGCAAAGTAAATAGTCTCTTCCACCTCTTTTACCGAAGCACGGATAAATCTCGTATTGTCCATCGTATATTCCAACTGGATATCCTCCGGAATATCTTTACTCAATTCTTCAACACGTTTGTACACCTCGTCGGCAATCTCAATATGGTTCGATCCCGGCTGCGGAATGACAACTAGCATAACTGAAAGATTACCGTTGATCTTCTGGTAACTCTCGAGATCCTGGGCTTCCAGTTCCACGCGGGCAATATCCCGTATACGGACAATATTTACCCCTTCCTCTTTAACTATTATATTTTTAAAATCCTCTACATCTTTGAGATACCCCCTCGCCCTTACACTTAACTGCGTATTCTCACTGCGGAGGGTTCCTGACGGAAGCTCGACGTTCTCATTTATTATAGCATTTCTTACATCGCCTGCAATAATACCGTGGCCGGCCATCTTTTCAGGATCGAGCCAGAGCCGCATTGAATATTTTCTTTCTCCCCAAATATCTACGCTGCTTACGTCATTGATTGTTTGAAGACGCTCGGCTATGGACAATTTTGCTATCTCGCTAACCTCGAGAATAGACCTCTTATCACTGGATACCGCGATCATCAGGATCGGAGAAGCATCCGCATCCTGTTTGGAGACCGTTGGAGGATCACAGTCACTCGGAAGATAGCTCTGTGCGCGGGATACCTTATCGCGAACATCGTTTGCCGCACGCTCCATATCGACGTCGAGTTCGAACTCAACCGTGATACTGCTGCTGCCCAATGAACTGCGGCTGCTGAGCGAACGTATACCGGGAATCGCATTTATCTGCTCTTCGAGCGGTATCGTGATCTGGTATTCTATGATCTCAGGACTTGCACCTGCGTAGGATGTACTGACCGAGATTATAGGATTATCCACACTCGGGTATTCCCTCATACCCAGGGTAAAATATGCAATAAGCCCGAATATGATGATGACAACGTTCATCACCGTCGCAAGAACGGGCCTGCTTATACTTATTTCAGATATATTCATACGGAGATTTATTCTGTTAAGTTATCGATAACCAACGGCGTACCTGTACGTATCTGGAGTATACCGGAAGTAACGACAGTATCTCCCGGAGATATACCGTCCACTATCTGGATATGGGTATCGGTCCTAATCCCGGTAATAACCTCAACAGGCTCCGCCTTACCCCATCGATAAAGATACACCTGCTCCTTACCCATGGAAGGTACGAGAGCCTGGCTCGGAATAGAGAGGGCACTCGGGAATTCCTGAAGATCTACCGTAACAGTCACATAACTTCCCGGCAGGAACTTCCTGTCATAATTAGGGTAAATAGCCCTCACTGCAAGAGTTCTTGTTTCAGTATCCACATAAGATTCCACGGCATATACCGTAGCATTATGTTCGGAACCGTCTCCATTATATGCTGTAAATTTTACGTGTGTACCATTGCTCACGGACGACTGATAAAAATCAGGAACAGCGAATTCAAGTTTAAGCGGAACATCCTTCGTAAGCGTCGCGATAGCCGTTGTCTGATTGACGTAGGCTCCTTCACTCACAAAACGAAGCCCTATTTTTCCATCGAACGGCGCGCGGAGTTCGGTCAGCGCTATATTTGCACTTACATATTCCATATTGGCTTTAAGTTGATCCAGCTCGGAGATAGCCGTCTCGTAAACTTCCTTGCTTACAGCATCCTGTTCGTAAAGTGTTTTTTGTCTGTATACCCTGTCTTCGGCAAGTTTCAACTGCGCCTGATAACGTTTCATTTCAGCCTGCAGGGGCGAATCGTTGATCTTAGCAAGAAGCTGTCCTTTCTTGACCACAGTACCTTCCTGGATATTAAGTTCAGTGATCTTACCTGAAGTTTCAAAAGTAAGCTGAACCTCTTCGTCCGGAAGAAGGTCGCCCATAATACGGACTGTACTGGTCAGTTCCGCAGGTTTCACCACAACCGCATTCACATTAAGGGTTCTCGTTCCGGATCTTGATCCGGTATCCGTAGTGCTGATCCCCGGCTCGCTCATGCGTGCGGAATAGATCGAATAGATTATTAAAATAAGAGCTATGAGACCCAGCGAGCCCCAGCTAATCGTTTTCTTGCTCATAGAAAGTAAAGTAATTTGGTTAGCTTTTACACAAAAAAAAGATTTTTTAATAATTACCTTATAATTTAAAACCATAACGGGAATTTTAAACTTTAAATACGAAAAACTAAGGGGTGAAAAAACTTGATTTGGATTCGACTTTTATATTTTTGTATAATATAGGATACGTCTTGGACAATCTCACAAACAAGTTTGTTCTTGCCGCTCGACTTTCACTATATTTGTAAAAATAAAAAATATGAATATCTCGAAGATTAAAACGAATACGAAGATCATTCTGATGGTCTCGTTTATTCTGAGCCTTCTGGTCACTATCCCGAATATAACAAGAATATCTTCCGTGTACGGCACCTATATATTCAATGCTGTGGTGACGGAAACCGTAACGCGCTTCATAATATTTTTCTTTCTTTCCTGGTATCTTTTTTTCCATAATTCACGCTTGGGATCTAAAATCTCGAAAGAGATAACCAAAAGTATTATTCTGGCCATAGCGGCATATCTGGTTTGTGTGTTTATCCAGTCTCTGCTATCGCTTAATCTTGCTAAAATGAGTGGATTTATGATATTCCAGTTTCTGGTTGTTTTCACCGTTTCGCTCCTGTCCTGCGAAGTATATAAACTTTACAACCGGCAGACAGAGATCGAGCAGGAGAATGAAATGCTAAAGATAGAAACCCTCCAGAGTCGATGCGATGCCCTTACCAATCAGATCAATCCGCATTTTTTCTTCAATACTTTAAATACCATGTCTTCGCTTATAAGAGAGAACCTGAGGGAAAAATCGCTCGAATACATCGATAAACTTTCGGTGGTATTCCGTTACATTCTGCAAAGCGAGAAAAAAGGATTAGTAACTTTGGAGGAAGAACTGAAATTCCTCGAATCATACAGATTTTTACTGGAAGTAAGATATGAAAATAAATTCCGGATAATAACGAATATAAAAGACATATACTATAAATACGAGCTTCCTGTCCTATCGTTTCTGCCTCTTATCGAAAACGCGGTAAAACACAATGTAATAAGTTCGAGTAATCCTATGGATGTGAATATATTCACCGAAAAGGATTCTCTGGTAATATCCAACAGGGTGGTCGAAAAACTTGAAACTGGCGAGGAATCCGGAATAGGTCTAAAGAATCTGGATAACAGATTTTCGCTGCTGACAGGGAAAAATATAATCATAAAGCGTGATAACGATAATTTTAACGTTATACTGCCATTATTGAAACCATTTGCAATTAACTAAGATGAAAGTGCTTATAGTAGAGGACGAAACATTTGCGTTCACAAACATAAAAAACATTCTTATCGAGATAGATCCGCAAATCGAAATACTGGCTAATACGGACAGTATCTCCCAAACGGTGGAGTGGCTTAAAAACAATAACGATCCCGACCTTGTATTCATGGATATACACTTGGCTGACGGTCCGGCTTTCAATATATTCAAATGTATCGACATCGATGCTCCTGTGATATTTACTACTGCATATGATGAATATGCGATCGAAGCATTCAAGGTAAACAGTATCGATTACCTGCTCAAGCCGTTGAATAAAAACGACGTGGAACGTTCGCTGCGGAAATTCAGGAAGTTCGGAAACAGCGACATTTCATCTTACCTTAACCGTATATCCAAGGTAATAGCTCCGGTTAAGTATTCAGACAGTATTCTGATCGCATACAGCGACAAACTTATACCGGTAGCAACCTCAGAAATTGCATTTTTTCACACTGTCAATGAAAAACCGTCTCTGACTACAATTTCCGGGAGACAATATCCAATAGACCGTTCTCTGGATTCGATCTTTATGTCCTTGGATCCTAAAAATTTCTACCGTGCAAACAGAAGGTTTATTATTTCCAGAAGTGGAATAAAAGACGTCAATATATGGTTCGATAACAGACTTCTGGTAAACATGAAAATAGCAGGGCCCGAACAGATATTCATCAGTAAGAACAGGGCTTCGGATTTTAAAACCTGGCTGGTAGGAAATTAGGTATTGAATTTTTTCCGTTTTAACGGATCAGCGAATAATTGGGCAGATGTAACGAATGCGAAAACAGTTATCATCCAGTTAACATTCAATATATTTTCAAGGAGGGACATTATACTGCATGTTAAAACAAAGATCATTACTATAGAATTCCTTTGTCTCAGACTTTTACAGAAGGTCACTATTAGCATGGATACGTAAAAAATCATAGCCGGAATTCCGTTTTCCATACCAAAACTCAAATACTGGTTATGTGTATCGAGATTAAATAATCCGGACCAGACCAGTCCCCTGTCATCGTAGGATTCCACAAGTATCTCTTTCTCGGCACCCGACCCGTATCCGGTCAGCGGTCGTTTTTTGATCAGGTCAAGCGCCACTCCCCATCTTGCTGCACGGGAATCATATCCCACCTCATCCATAAGAGCGTCAGTATCTACTTCATTACTCACTTCAGTAAACCTGGATACGACTTTATCATAGTTACCCAACAAAACAGGAACTACGACGGCAACTGCTAAAACACTGTAAATTATAGCCACTGTTTTAAATAACCTTTGTCTCTTGTTAATAAAGAACGGATATGCAAGGATAAATAAAGTAAGAATTCCTATCATCATTCTGGATTCCGAACTGAACAAAGCTACTATTATAAAAAAAGCATAAATTATTTTAAACCACAGCTTATACCTTATATAACGGATGAATAATACGATTATAAGGGAAAAGAACGCATAAAAGGAAATATATGTGCGGTGAGCAAGAAAAGGAACGTCGTAATCTTCCAGAGTAGAAAAAGTAAAATCTTTCACTCCGATACTACCGCTGTTAAGTCCGTAAATCCCTAACAGAAAATAATACGTAATAATAAGAAAAACCCCGGGAATAAGCCCTGCGACGACAGTCTCGAATTCCCTGCGTGACAGCCTAAAACCCAGAAAAAACATCAAAGGCACAAATCCCAGTGCGGCGCGGTACTCAATAAATTTAACCGTTTCCGTAAAATTTACCGTATAAAACAATGATATAAAGACCAACAGATATACCATGAACGGGGAAATAAAAAGAGTCTTCAGATTCTTTTTATCCGGCAAACCGTAAAACCGGTATGAGAACGGATATGTTGCAAAAAATATAATCACTGCCGTTCCCAGCAAAATATTGCTTAATGTTAACGATACCGGAAGAGTCATCATAAAAAGAAACAACAGTATCTTTATGATAAAGTTGGACCAGACATATAAAACTTTACGGTTCATCTATAATCGTGATATTTTTACAAATAACGCAAAGGTAAAATATTTTGATATATTATGAATTATAATAACATTATTTAATTTTGTAACTATAATCAAAAATATGGAACGGAAAAAGATCAGTGCGGTACTAATAACTTATAATGAAGAAATCAATATCGAAAGGACTCTCGAATCGCTGGATTTTGTCGATGAAATAGTTATACTGGATTCTTACAGCACGGACCGTACAGTTGCCATTGCAAGCAAATACACGAATAAAATTTATTACAGAAAATTCGACGATTTCTCTTCCCAAAGGAATTACTCCTTGGATTTAGCTACAAATGAATGGGTTATAGTAGTGGATGCGGATGAGGTGGTCACCAACGAATTAAAGGATGAAATCAGAGCGCTTCTACGCGTTATCGACAGCAAGTCCGTGTATTCCATCGAACGTAATAACATCTTCATGGGCAGACGACTTAAACATGGAGGAGTTAACAATGATTACGTCGTCAGGATTTTCCCTAAAACGATACGTTATAAAAACAAAGTGCACGAGATTCCCTCTACTGGAGATAAGTCCGTTAAAATCCTTAAAAACTCCATGGAACACCATACATATAAGAATTACCGGCATACTTTGGAAAAATACGACCATTACACAACCCTCCATGCTGAAAATATGTTCCGCAAAGAATATAAAATCACACACTGGAAGCTGTTCATAAAACCTTCGTTCCGGTTTTTCCGACATTACGTTTTGAAAATGGGATTTCTGGACGGTAGACATGGTTTGGTTTTCGCCTATCTTAGTGCATGGGGAGTATTCGACAAATTGGTGAAAACCTGGCGCATGCAGAATGGGGAACAGTTTTAATGAAAATATTGAACAAATAAAAACGGCGGGATATACCCGCCGTTTTACATATATCGAAAAATGATTATTTTTCTTCTACAACTTCAACTGCAACCTGAGCAGATACTTCTTTGTGAAGTCTGATAGATGCAGTGTAAGTTCCAAGTGCTTTGATGGTTTCAACAGTGATATTTTTTCTGTCAATATCGAATCCTTTCTCTTTAAGCGCATCAGCAACCTGAGCAGCATTAACCGATCCAAATATCTTACCCTGTTCTCCGACTTTAGCAGCGATAGTAACACTTACGCCTTCGAATGAAGCAGCAAGCTGTTCAGCATCTGCCTTGATCTTAGCGTCTTTGTGAGCGCGTTGCCTCAAATTTTCAGCAAGAACTTTTTTCGCAGATTCGGTAGCAACCGTAGCGTATCCCTGAGGAATAAGAAAATTGTTGGCGTATCCCGGACGAACTTCTACGATGTCGTTCGCATAACCAAGATTTTCAACATCTTTTTTAAGTATGATTTGCATTTGTCTATCCTCCGTTTTTTATTTAAACATATCAGTTACGTATGGCAGAAGAGCAAGATGACGAGCACGCTTAACAGCGGTAGCCACTTTCTTCTGGAATTTCTGAGAAGTTCCTGTTATACGGCGGGGTAGAATTTTTCCCTGTTCGTTAAGGAATTTTTTCAGGAATTCAGCATCTTTATAATCGACGTATTTGATTCCTGCTTTTTTGAACCTGCAGTATTTTTTTTTCTTAACGTCTACTGTAGGAGGATTTAGATATCTTATTTCTGATGATGGTGCTGCCATGATTACTCTTGTTTAGCGTTAGCGTATTTGTTTTTTCTCTTATCAGCGTATTCTACAGCATATTTATCCAATTTAAAAGTAAGGAAACGGATAATACGCTCGTCGCGGCGATACTGTGTTTCGAGTTTTTCGATAATGTCGCCTTCCGCTTCGAACTGGAATAAAGCGTAAAAAC
>Ga0192242_10058_pt2 | contig 54965 bp, 41 predicted proteins | sample Koala_Koa27_J3_FD_131235 | JGI IMG/M metagenome (GOLD analysis project Ga0192242, IMG submission 131235) | Enriched cells from koala feces incubated with labeled cellulose particles, San Francisco Zoo, California, United States - Koala_Koa2-7_J3 ...
ACAAGGTAAACCAGGTGCTTGCCCTCTTTGGGCATGAGGTGGGGGCGGTGCCCGCAGGAAAGGAGCATAGCGCATGAGAAAAGGAAAAATATACCTGAATGATGTCTACGCAGGGTTGTTGACAGAAGATGAGGATGGCTTTACCTTTGCCTATGATGCCGGATTCTTGCGTTCAGGCAACGCGGAAGCCGTCAGCTTGACACTGCCGCTGACGGACGAGCCTTATCGTGACACCGTGTTGTTTCCGTTCTTTGACGGACTGATACCCGAAGGATGGCTGCTGAACATTGCCGAAAACAGCTGGAAGATAAACCGGCGTGACCGTATGTCGTTGTTGCTGGCCTGCTGCAAGGACTGCATCGGAGCAGTGAGCGTGGTAGAGGATGAACCTGATAAACCGGAAGCATGATGGAAAGATGTTTGTATTGCTATAAGGAACTGAAGGAGGGGCAGACGGACTATCATCCGGCTTGCGCCAGAAAACTTTTCGGTACCCGGCAGGTGCCCCAGTTGTCTTACGTGCGGAGCGAAATAGGCGAACTGGCCAAACTGGTAGTGAGGGCACAGACCACGCTGACGGGCGTGCAGGCTAAGTTGTCGCTCGATGTGAACCCCGGCGGAAAGAACGAGCCGGATCGTTTTACCATCGTGGGCTTGTGGGGAAAGTTCATCTTAAAACCCCAGACTGACTTTTACCGGGCGCTGCCCGAACTGGAGGATTTGACTATGCACATGGCGGAAGCAGCCAAAATAGCGGTAGTGCCCCATGGGCTGGTGCGTTTTGCTGACGGTGAGTTGGGTTACATCACCCGGCGCATAGATCGCCGTGCGGATGGCGGAAAGATAGCTATGGAGGATATGTGCCAGTTGACGGAACGTCTCACCGAATATAAATACAAGGGCTCATATGAGCAGATAGCCAAGACTATCAAAAAGTATTCCGCAGTGCCGCAGCTTGATTTGGTGAATTTTTGGGAAGTGGTGGTGTTCTCATGGATCGTGGGGAGCTCGGATATGCATCTGAAGAACTTTTCATTGTATAACATGGGGATGGGCTATAGCCTGACGCCTGCATACGATTTGCTGTCCACGGTTATTGTCATGCCCGAGGATACGGAGGAACTGGCATTGACTCTCAATGGCAAAAAAAAAGAAAAATAGGAAGAAGCGATTTCGAGAAGTCGATCACCGCATCGGGGGTCAGTAGCAAGGTAATAGACAACATCGCCCGGAAGTTCCGCCGTTCCATCATTCGATGGATGGAACTGATAGACGCTTCCTTCTTACCCGAGGACATGAAGAAAACTTATAAAAGACTGGTACTGCAACGTCTGCTTTGGTTGCGCTGAGGGATTTAGAAATCACGGCTGGCGCAAGATGTCTGGCACGGTTACACGTTTAAAAGTGCCTTCTTCTTTCCGCATCAATTCTTCTTTCTTCATAGTGGCTTTAATTTTATATAAAGGCAAATGTAGCACTTTGGACGGATAGAGAAAGCTCAAACAAATGGAATTTAGTTATTTTAATTAAAAGGGGTGCAGTGTTTAAACTAATATTTCGTTTATTTGTTAAATAGGAATCAGTATAAACTAAAATAGTTTTGATATGAATATTCGTTATTTCTCTTTGATAGTGCTATTGATAATGAGCTTTTTAGCTCCTGTACAAGCACAAACCTATGACAAAATGTGGAAAGATCTGGAAGTATTGGAAGGAAAGGACTTGCCCAAATCGGTTGTTTCCGAAGCAATGAAAATATACGATAAAGCAAAAGCAGAGCAAAATGTACCTCAAATGATGAAGGCATATCTCACTGCCATGCAATATCGTGCCCTGCTGACTCCCGATAGTCTGAGTGTGGATATGAAAGGCTTGGAACAGTGGGCTTCCCGGACTACCAATATAGAAGATAAAGCCGTGCTATATTCCATCTTAGGCGAAATGACCATGCGGAACGATGTGAAGCAAGGATTTAATTATCTCCGGTTATCACTAAAAGATAAAGACCGGCTATTACTTGTCCCGGTCGAAAAACTGAAGCCTATGGTGAAAGTGGGAGAAACCAGTAAAAGGTATTTCCGTGATAACTTGTATAATTTATTGGCGCAGCGTGCCCTGCAAACCATGAAACAATACAGATGGCAAGCCGCCTCAAAGGGCAATCAGACCAATAGTTTACCTTCGGAAGTGAACAACATAGAGCAGTTTATGGCATATTCCATTGTGCCCGAATCTGATTGTGACTTCTCGGCAGCTATCATGCAGGTTTACCAGTCTTTACTAATGGCTTATGATACGGAAACAGACCGCCCGGCATGGCTGTTGACGGGAATAGATGCTTTGAATTATTTATCCCGTTCCTTCCCGCAAAACTTTCCGAATCAGGTATGCCAACAGGAACTTCGGGGATGGATTAATAAATATTCTGCCGTAAAGACTGTTCCCAGAGTCTATCTTTCATTGGCGCAATTCCTGCAAAACCAAAATAATCAAGTGGAGCGTTTGCAGGTGATTCGTGAAGGAATAGCAAAATATCCTCACTATGATGGGATTAACCAGTTTAAGAATATCGAGAAAGAAATATTGAATGCAACACTTTCATTGGAAATATCTCCAGCTTATCCGGGTGAAAAGCAGGATTTGAAGGTGAGCTATAAGAACTTGACAGGTATCACCTTGCAATTATATAAGGTGAATCTGCCTGTAACTTCTGCTGTCTTGCAAAACAGAACTAAGAATTTTGAAAGTAAGTACACTTCTTTGCAACGCGAAGAACATTTTTCTTTAAAGCCTACTGCCAATTATTTGAATGCAGATACAACACTGACCATACAGGCTCCCCAGCCGGGAATTTATTTGCTGAAAGCTATGCCTGATGGCAAGAAAGGTACTTCGGAAGGAACTTTCCTGTATGTCACAACTTTGAAGGCTATTTATCGTCCTTTGCCTGATAATGCACTGGAACTGGTGATTGTAGATGCCATGACCGGACAGCCTGTTCCTGATGTGGAAGTGGTTACTTATACTCAAAAAGGAGGAGGTTATTTGCCCGAACATACCTATCAGGCGGACGGGAAAGGTACGTTGAGGCTTGACTTCCTGCGTGATAGGAATGTGCTGTACAATGTGCGTACGGCGGCAGATAATACAATGCCTGTCAGACATCTTTGGAAGAACGATTATTATTATCAGAAAGGCAATAAGACAACTGATTTGTTGCAACTGTTTACAGACCGTTCCATTTATCGTCCGGGGCAGACGGTGTATGTGTCGGGTCTGGCGTATGAAATGCAACAAGATTCCACCCATATGCTTGCAGATAAGAGCTATACGGTTTCCCTGTATGATGCAAACAATAACGAAGTGGGCAAAGTGGATGTAAAAACGAATAGTTTCGGCTCGTTCAGCGGACAGTTTGCACTGCCTTCTCCTTGTCTGACCGGGAACTTTACTTTGAAAGCAGGTAATACGTCTGTTCGTTTCAAAGTGGAGGAGTACAAACGTCCTACTTTCGATGTGACATTTGAACCTGTAAAGACTGAGTATCAAGTAGGAGACTCCATACAACTGACCGGTGTGGCAAAGACTTTTGCCGGTGCGCCTGTGCAGAATGCGAAAGTGCATTATGACATTGTCCGTTCATTCTCCTGGTTCTGGCGGTTTATGGGAACCCGTTCTGCTGCTTGGAGTGGGGATGTGGTGACGGATGCCGATGGCAAGTTCAGCATTCCGGTTCGTTTTGAAGTGGACTCGGATATGAAAAAGAATTCCTCATGGTATTATACTTATAAGGTAACGGCGGATGTGACCGATGGGGCAGGTGAAACCCAGCAGGGAAATTTGTCATTGCCGTTGGGAACTACTTCGATGGTACTGAGAATTGATAATCTGCTTGATAAACTGGTAAAAGAGAAGAAAACAGAGATTGAACTGAGTGCTGCAAATCTTTCCGGTCAGCCGGTTGATACTCAAATCACTTATCAGGTGATTGAAATAGAAGAACAGGAAAACGGACAAATAAAAGAAGGTAAGAGTGTGTTGACAGGAACTGCGCCATCTAATAAGAAATTTGTACCGGAATCCATTTATGCACTGCCTTCCGGCAATTACCGTTTGAAACTTTCCGCCAAAGATGCACAAGGCAGGGAATGCGTGGCTAGTGGCGATTTTATTCTGTTCTCGTTGAATGATAAACGTCCGCCTGTTGTAACTGCTGATTGGTTCTATCAGGATGAGAATGAATTTCCTGCTACTATATATATAGGTAGCAGTGAAAAGAATGTGTATTTGCTATATGATGTTTTTGCCGGAAACAAGCGATTGGAGAGCAAACGCATTCAGCTTTCTGATTCTGTAGTCAGCTTCCGTTTCTCTTATGAGGAAAAATATGGTGATGGTGTCCTGGTCAGTCTGGCATTTGTGAAAGATGGGCAACTTTATTCTCATAATGCACAGATTGTGAAGCCTGTACCGGAAAAGAAATTGCAATTAAAATGGACTGCCTTCCGTGATAAACTTCGTCCGGGACAACAGGAAGAATGGAAACTGAGCGTACTCTATCCGGATGGACGTCCGGCAGATGCCGAATTGCTGGCTACGATGTATGATGCTTCTCTGGATAAACTTTATCAGAAACATAGGTTGCCTTTTGGGCTGAACTTTTATCGTCCGGTTCCGAATACTTATTGGAACACAACGTATGTGAGCAACACTTATCTGAATGTTGATTTTCCTTTGAAGCGGCTGGATTATCCTTCGTTAAAGTATAGTGAACTGTTGATTCCTAATGCAAACCGATTGGAAGAAGCTATGATTGTAGGATACGGTTCCTCTCCTCGTGCTTCGCTCACCGGCTCTGTAAAAATAAGGGGCATGGCGAATATGTCGGCAGGAAATGCTGCCATGAAGCAATCGGCTATAGTCATGGAGGATGCAATGGCTGATGGGGTATTGGCAGAATCGGAAGTGGTCAGTATGGAGGAATTGGCAGAGACAGGTGATATTCAGGTGCGTGAGAACTTTGCTGAAACGGCATTCTTCTATCCCCAGCTTCGTATCAATGAAAAGGGGGAAGTCAGTATATCATTTGTCTTGCCGGAAAGTTTGACCCAATGGCAGTTCTTGGCACTGGCACATACCAAGAATGTGGATTACGGGCAAATAGAAGCTACGGCTACAGCTAGCAAGGAGTTTATGCTTCAACCCAATATGCCTCGTTTTGTACGTGTAGGCGATAAGGCGAATATTGCTGCTTCATTAATCAATTTATCGGATAAAGCGGTAAATGGAACGGTGCGGATGGAATTATTTAATCCGGAAACGGAGAAGGTGTTCTATTCACAAAAGCAGAACTTCTCAGTGAAAGCCGGAGAGACCGGACAGGTGAACTTTGCATTTAATGTAAATGATAAATATTCCGTTTTGGCATGCCGGATGGTGGCAGACGGAGGTACATTCAGCGACGGCGAACAGCGTTATATCCCTGTCTTGACAGACAAGCAGTGGGTGACTGAAACCGTTCCTTTGAATGTGAACGGAAAAGGGAATTATACTTTCTCTTTGGAAGATTTGTTCAACAAGCATAGCAAGACCGCTTCCGAACAGCGATTGACGGTAGAGTTTACAAGCAATCCGGCTTGGTATGCCGTACAGGCTTTGCCGGTGGTTGCCAATCCTCAGAATGAGGATGCTTTGTCTTGGGCTACAGCTTATTATGCTAATTCGTTGGCTTCCTACATGGTAAAGGTGAATCCTCGCATCAAGCAGGTGTTTGATAGCTGGAAGGCGCAGGGAGGTACAAAAGAAACCTTTATGAGTAACCTGCAAAAGAATCAGGAGTTGAAAAATATCCTGTTGGCAGAAACGCCTTGGCTGGCCGAGGCTACCAATGAAGCGGAACAAAAAGAACGTATTGCAACTTTATTCGACTTGAACACGATGAATAGCCGGTTGGCTGTTTCTGTGGATAAGTTGGGAGGATTGCAGAATGCAGAGGGTGCATGGAGTTGGTATAAAGGCATGGAGGGTAGTCGCTATGTCACTACCCAGGTGATGGAAATGCTGGCCCGCCTTCATTCTATGGCAGGAATGGCGATGGATGGTGAGGTGCGTAATATGTATCAGAAAGGTATGAGCTATTTGGGTGCGCAAGCCGGGAAAGAATACAAATCAATGAAAGAAGCGGAGAAGAAAGGGAGTACCGGGCTTAGACCTTCTGAGGAGGCTTTGAGATACTTGTATATATGTGCTTTGGATGGTGATGCTGTGGTTGATAAAAAGGTAAACCAATATTTCATTGATAAGTTGGCGGGTAAAGCGACTGAGTTGAGCATCTATGGGAAGGCATTGGGAGCTATTATCCTGCAACAGGCCGGTAAGACGGTTCAAGCGAAAGAGTTTATGCAGTCATTGATGGAGTATTCTGTAATGACGGATGAAATGGGACGTTACTTTGATACTCCTAAGTCTCATTATTCTTGGTTCAGTTATAAGATCCCTACTGAAGTTGCGGCTATGGAGGCTGTGCAGCGTATCACTAAAGATACGAAGGTACTTGATGAAATGAAACGCTGGTTGCTGAAACAGAAACAGACGCAGACTTGGGATACTCCCATAGCTACGGCCAATGCTGTGTATGCTTTGATAAGTACGGGGGCTTCTGATTTACTGGCGAATACAGGAGGAGTGAAGATTACTTTAGGTAAAGAGGTCGTTCAGACTCCGGCTAATGATGCTATCGGTTATATGAAGAAGACATTGACCGGTGATGTGATGAATATAAAGAAGGTAACGGTAGATAAGGAAGGAGCCGGAATGGGCTGGGGAGCCGTTTATGCACAATATCTGGAAAGTATGGATAAGGTGGGTGAACAGGGTAATGCTTTGTCTATCAGTCGCCAACTGTACAAAGGTGATGAGGCTCTGAATGAAACAACTGCGCTAAAGGTAGGTGATAAGATCACCGTCCGGTTGACGGTGAAAGCGGATCGCGACATGGACTTTGTTCAGGTAAAGGATGATCGTGCGGCTTGTATGGAGCCGTTGCAGGTTATTTCCGGTTATCGCTGGGGAAATGCTTTAGGGTATTATCAGGCAACAAAAGATGCTTCTACCCAGTTCTTTATTGACCGGATGCGAAAAGGAACTTATGTGATAGAATATCAGGTGTATGTGAATAGGATAGGGGAGTATCAGGCGGGTATTGCAAGTATTCAGTCTGCTTATGCTCCGGAGTTCGGAGGGCATACGTCGGGGTATAAGGTGATAGTGGAATGAAAGAAGGAAAAGCGAGTGTGTCAATGCTAATTTTGCTATCATTTTTGCTGTAGGGGCAGACCCGTGTGTCTGCCCGAAAATAGTTCGCTTTATGTATTTGGGCGGACACATGGGTCCGCCCCTACGGTGAACAATTTGATAGTTACTTTAGTGTTTGGACACTCTCCGCCTTATTTCTTATCTAACTTTTTTACGCTTCTACCATCTACCCATTCTAATTCTATTTCAAAGCCATCTTCAGCCGTTCCGTAAAAGCGGTTGTGAGAGACTGATGGATATTTAATGATTAGTCTATCTCCATCCGAATAATACAGATATGACCAACCATCTTGAATTTCCCAATCGAATTTGAATGTGTTATAATAGGCATCATCATATTGGTAACGCCGTTCTTCTGTTCCTACACCGTGATCGGATGATGCTCCGGAAATGAATTCTATATAACTGTAGAGAGGTTCTCCGCGCCTATCTCCAAATCCCATGTCTCCCCACCAGGTTTTGCCATACATACCCGAAATGTCGAATCCTCTCTCCTCATCGTCTTCACAGGAGGAGAAACATAACATAGCCATCATGGTCACCAATACAAATGCATAATTTTTTAATGTTTTCATAAATCTCGTGTTTGTTATTTTATCTGTTTGTTTTAACACCTTCGTATGCAAAGGTAATGCTTTTTTTTCCTTACCTTTGTTCTTTAAACGAAGAATAAAACTTGTATGAAGGGCATATTACTGATAATAAGTGTGTTGCTGGGAGTGGGGACATCTGCTTTTGCACAACCAAAAGCATCATTTGATAAAACAACGCACGAATTTGGAACTATATTATGGAAGAATCCGGCAACGGCTACCTTTAAAATCACCAACAGCGGGGACAAACCATTGGTTATATCCAATGTCACCACTTCCTGCGGCTGCACGATTGCTGATTGGACCAAAGAACCGATTGCTCCCGGAAAGAGCGGAACAGTAAGTTCTACTTTTGATGCTAAAGCCATCGGGCGTTTCCAAAAAAGCGTGGGCATTTATTGCAATGCCTCTCCTCAACCTATCTATCTGGCTATTCGTGGCGAAGTGACGGCTGATCCCAAAAACTATACATTCACCCATCCTTTCCAAATCGGAGCTATCCGTCTGAACAAGGAAGAATTGGAATTTGAAGATGCCAACAAAGGCGAAAAACCGGTTATAGAACTATTGGTTGCCAATACTTCGGATAAACTATACACGCCGGTATTGATGCATCTGCCTCCTTATTTGAGTGCAGTTGCTACCCCTGAGAAATTAGGACGTGGGCGTACCGGTAAAATAAAAGTAACCCTTGACACGGAAAAACTGCCTAAACTGGGGCTGACTACCGCTTCTGTGTACCTGTCACGTTTTCCCGGCGATAAAGTAGGAGAGGAAAATGAAATTCCGGTTTCTGCTGTATTGCTGCCGGACTTCTCCAATATCAGCCAGCAAGAACGCTTGAATCCTCCTGCCATCCATTTGTCTGCCAAAGAACTGGAAATGGGTACATTGGCAAGCGATGAAAAGAAATCTCATACGATCATTGTAACGAATAAAGGAAAATCGAATCTGGAAATTCGTGACTTGCAGGTATTTAACTCTGCCTTGGGTGTTCAGTTGAAGAAACGTGTCCTGAAACCGGGTGCATCTACCAAGATGAAGATTACCGCTTTCGGCAATAACCTGAAAAAAGTGAAGGGAAGCCCGCGTGTCTTGATGATAACCAACGATCCTAACAACCCGAAGATAATTATCAAAGTAAAAGTAACCTCAAAAAAATAACTATGGAACATCCTGAAAATAGTGAAGAATATAAAGGATTGACTGTAAACAAAGGAATTGCCCAGCCATCCATTGTAAATCCTTACTTGAAACTGAATAAGAAACCTCGCCGTCGCCAGTTTTCCGTAGGCGAGTATGTAGAAGGAATCGTGAAAGGTGATGTAACGGTATTGAGCCAGGCAGTCACTTTGGTAGAAAGCGTTAAGCCGGAGCATCAAGCTATTGCCCAGGAAGTAATTGAGAAATGTTTGCCTTATTCGGGCAAATCCCAACGTATCGGCATCAGTGGTGTGCCCGGTGCCGGAAAGAGTACTTCGATTGATGTATTCGGACTCCATGTTCTTGAAAAAGGCGGTAAACTTGCTGTCCTTGCCATAGACCCCAGCAGCGAACGTTCCAAGGGAAGTATTTTGGGGGATAAAACCCGTATGGAGAAGCTGTCCGTTCATCCGGAATCGTTTATACGACCTAGCCCGTCAGCAGGTTCTTTGGGCGGAGTAGCCCGCAAGACCCGTGAAACGATTATTCTTTGTGAAGCGGCAGGGTTTGATAAGATATTTGTAGAAACAGTGGGAGTGGGACAAAGCGAAACTGCCGTGCATTCCATGGTGGACTTCTTCTTGTTGATTCAACTGGCAGGTACAGGTGATGAATTGCAAGGCATAAAGAGAGGTATCATGGAGATGGCGGATGGCATTGTGATAAACAAGGCTGACGGCAGTAATATTGAAAAAGCCAAACTGGCTGCCAGCTATTTTCGCAATGCATTGCATCTGTTTCCGGCTCCCGATTCGGGTTGGAGCCCTAAGGTGCTGACTTATTCCGGTTTCTATGGTATCGGCATCAAAGAAATATGGGATATGATTGATGAATATTTTGCTTTTGTGAAAGCAAACGGATACTTTGAATATCGCCGGAACGAGCAAGCTAAGTACTGGATGTATGAGTCTATCAATGAGCATCTTCGTGATAGCTTCTATAATAATGAAACGATAGCCGCCATGCTTCCAGTAAAAGAAAATGAAGTGTTGAACGGACGTCTGACTTCATTTATAGCTGCTAAAAAATTGTTGGATGCCTATTATGGAGGGCTGAAAGGATAAGTCGTTTTACTGTAGGGGCAGATTGAATCTGCCCGATAACAGTTTGCTTTGTGTATTTGGGCGGATTCAATCCGCCCCTACAAGTGGATGTATTATTCTATTAGATAGAAAGCTCATGCAGTACATTCACTAATTCTCTGTCAATAGGTTTATCGTTCTTAATTGCTTTTGCAAAAGGAACGTAAACTATTTTGTCATCATCAATTCCAATCATCACGTTGCGTTGGCCTTCCAATAGGGCTTGGATACTGGCTACACCCATGCGGCTGGCAATGATACGGTCGTGTGCAGTGGGGCGTCCGCCACGTTGCAAGTGTCCCAGGATAGTTACACGTACATCATATTGTGGATGCTCATTTTTCACACGGTCGGCATAATGCATGGCGCCTCCGGTCAGTTCGCTTTCGGCCACTAATACAATACTACTACTCTTTGATTTGCGGAAACCGTGTTCAATGAATTCTTCCAACTGGTCTACTTCTGTGCTGAATTCCGAAATAATGGCTGCTTCGGCACCTGCGGCGATAGCACCGTTCAAGGCAAGGAAACCGGCATCACGTCCCATTACTTCTACAAAGAACAAGCGTTCATGAGAAGTAGCTGTGTCGCGTATTTTATCGACTGCTTCCAGAATAGTGTTCAAAGCTGTATCGTAACCGATTGTTGTATCAGTGCCATACAAGTCATTGTCGATAGTACCGGGCAAACCGATACAAGGAACATCATATTCCTGTGCGAAGATACGTGCACCGGTCAGTGAACCGTCACCTCCGATAATAACCAAAGCATCGATCTCGTGCTTTTTCATGTTTTCGTAGGCTTGTGCCCGTCCTTCGGGAGTCGTAAATTCTTTGCAACGGGCGGTTTTCAGAATGGTACCTCCCATTTGTATGATGTTGCTGACATTCTGGCTTTTGAATTCCTGAATTTCATCTGTTACCAAACCTTTGTATCCTCTATAAACGCCGTAAACTTTCAGACCGTTATAGATAGCAGAACGTGTTACTGCCCTGATGGCAGCGTTCATGCCCGGGGCATCACCTCCGGACGTTAAAATACCAATGCTTTTGATCGTTCCCATAAATACCCATTTTAATATTTTTATGGCGCAAAGTTAGCAAATTATCAGCTTGATGACGATAATTTTCTGTTTTTTATTGGTCTATTTTTCGTTTAAGATTGCTTTTTTACACTCTTCCATCAACCACTTGGGTGTAGAGGTGGCTCCGCAAATGCCAATGGAATGTACATTGGCCAGTAAGCTGCGATCTATTTCCTCGGGCTGGTCGATGAGGAAGGTGTTTGGGTTTACCTTTTTACATTCTTGAAACAAAATCTTCCCGTTGGAACTTTTTCGCCCGCAGACAAAGAATATCAAGTCGTGGGCGGCTGCAAATTTGCGGATATTCGGCATACGGTTGGCTACCTGACGGCAGATGGTATCGTAATACTCGAAAGTGGCATCGGGTGAGATGTGCTCTTTGATGTACTCTACTATTTGCCAAAATTCTTCCAAGGACTTGGTGGTCTGTGAGTACAGACATATGTCTTTGTTGAAGTCAAGGTTAGCAGCTTCGGCAGGGGTTTCTATGACAATGGCTTTTCCGTGGGTCTGTCCCACCAAGCCCAGCACTTCGGCGTGTCCGTTCTTGCCATATATCACAATCTGTGTGTCGTCATTGATCGGAGCGTTGTCATATTCCTGTTTGATGCGCTTTTGCAGGCGAAGTACCACCGGGCACGTGGCATCAATAATTTCAATGTTATTGGCCTGTGCCATAGCATAAGTTTCGGGAGGTTCTCCATGTGCGCGAAGCAGGACTTTGGCATTGTGCAGCCGGGCAAATTCTTCGTGGTTAATGGTGATGAGGCCCAGCTTTTTCAGTCGTTCGCATTCTTGTCCGTTGTGCACAATGTCTCCCAGGCAATAAAGAGTGTTTCCTTTTGCCAGTTCTTCTTCTGCCTTACGGATGGCGGTGGTGACTCCGAAGCAGAAGCCTGAACCTTCATCTATTTCTATATTAACCATTGATTACTGTTTGGAATTTCTGGGCCAGCCATTGTTTTTGCTCGGCAATGGTCAGGTGGCTGTTGTCTAACAAAATAGCATCATCGGCTTTGCGCAATGGGCTTACTTCACGGTTTTGGTCTATATAGTCGCGCTCTTTGACGTTTGCCAGTATTTCTTCAAATGAGGCATCCTGTCCTTTGCCTTTCAGTTCGTCATAACGGCGCTGGGCGCGGATTTCGGCTGATGCTGTCACAAAGATTTTGAGTTCGGCATCCGGAAAAACCACTGTTCCTATATCTCTGCCGTCCATTACGATGCCTTTGGCTTTCCCCATCTCCTGTTGCTGTTTTACTAAAGCTTCGCGCACAAAGCCTAAGGTGGCGATAGGGCTTACATGGGAAGAAACTTCCATTGTGCGAATTTCTTCTTCTACATTCTCATCATTCAGAAAAGTCATGGGACGTTGAGTTTCCGGATTCAGTTGGAAAGAAATGTGTATGTGTGGCATAGCGGCTTTCAGTGCCTCGGTATTGATACCTTGCTCTGTAAAGAAACCGTTTCTGAGACTGTAAAGAGTGACTGCGCGATACATAGCACCGCTATCAATGTAGATATAACCTATTTCGCGTACCAAGTCTTTCGCCATAGTGCTTTTCCCACAAGATGAATAACCGTCGATGGCAATAGTAATTTTCTTCATATATATAATAATGTATATAGTGACTAAATTTAAAACGGTTCAAAGATAGGGAAAAGTTAGGTGTCCGACTATGAAATAGAGTGAAAATAAAATGAATTAGCAAATTTTTCATCTGAAAATACTTTTATTTTAAAAGAAATGTACTACATTTGCCCTCAGTGAGAAACACTTAATTTTTAAAACACATTTTATGGAAATTAAAAAATCGCCCAAAGCAGATCTTGAAGGTAAGAAGACCACTTGGCTGCTTCTCGGTTACGTGTTTATCTTAGCTCTGGTGTTTGTAGCTTTCGAATGGACTGATCGCGACAAACAAGTGACTACGGATACAGGTATAACCGATGTCGTTTTTGAAGAAGAAATTATCCCTATCACGGAACAGGAACAGAAACAAGCTCCTCCTCCTCCCGAAGCTCCGAAAGTTGAAGAAGTGCTTCAGATCGTAGAAAACGATGCTAAGGTGGAAGAAAGTACTATTCAGAACTCTGAAGAAACCGGTCAGGCTGTAGAAGTTAAATACGTTCCGGTACAGGTTGAAGAAGAAGAACCAGAAGAACAACAAATTTTCCAGGTAGTAGAAGAAATGCCTGAATTCCCCGGTGGTATGGGTGAATGTTTGAAGTTCTTAGGAAAGAATATTAAATACCCCACTATTTCTCAGGAAAACGGTGTACAAGGTAAAGTAATCGTTCAGTTCGTTGTAAACAAGGACGGTTCTATCGTTGACCCGGTGGTTGTACGTAGTGTAGACCCCTACTTGGATAAGGAGGCCCTCCGCGTAATCAAGACCATGCCGAAATGGAAACCTGGAAAGCAACGTGGTAAAGCTGTACGTGTAAAATATACCGTACCTGTAACCTTCAAGTTACAGTAATAAAGAAATTCAATTTTCTAATGGAAAGGCTGCTTTTGGGCAGCCTTTTTTTCTAATAATCCCTTAATAAATAGATCTTATGACTTTTTCTGCTGCTCAATTATCGGATAAGATGAATGCTTATCTTTCTACAATGCCCTATATGCGTGAACCGAAAGGACTATATACTCCTATAGAATATGTTCTTTCATTGGGAGGAAAACGTATCCGTCCTGTATTGATGTTACTTGCTTATCATTTATATAAGGAAGATGTGGATTCCATTTTGTCGCAAGCGGCTGGTATAGAAACTTATCATAATTATACCCTGTTGCATGATGACTTGATGGACAGGGCGGATATGCGTAGAAATAAGCCTACGGTTCATAAGGTATGGGATGATAATACAGCTATTCTTTCGGGAGATGCCATGTTGGTGTTGGCTTATCAGTTGATGGGTAATTGTCCGGAAGGGTATTTAAAGAAGGTGATGGACATCTTTACCCAAACTGCCTTGGAAATTTGCGAAGGTCAGCAATGGGATGTGGAGTTTGAAACCCGCAATGATGTGACTGTGCCCGAATATATAGAAATGATCCGCCTGAAAACATCCGTACTTTTGGCAGCGGCTTTAAAAATAGGTGCTGTGCTGGGAGATGCTCCGACAGAAGATACGCAGAAGCTATATGATTTTGGAATTAAGATGGGGTTGGCTTTCCAGTTGCAAGATGACTTCTTGGATGTATATGGTGATCCTAAAGTATTTGGGAAGAATATTGGCGGAGACATTTTATGCAATAAGAAGACATTTATGCTGATCAATGCTTTGTCTCTGGCTAATGAAGAACAGAAAGCTGAATTAGAAAGGTGGATTTCGAACACTGACTTCTGCCCGGAGGAAAAGATCAAGGCTGTGACTGAACTTTATAATCAGATTGGGATAGGCAGGGTATGTGAAGAAAAGATAAATGAGTATTATGCCGAAGGGCTTTCTTTATTGGAAAATGTGTATCTTCCGGCTGAAAAGAAAGAAGAATTAAGAACCTTTGTTTGTCATTTAATGAATAGAAAAGTGTAACATGATTGACACACATTCCCATTTGTTTGTTGAAGAATTTGCAGAGGACTTGCCTGCGGTAATAGAACGTGCCCGGACGGCCGGAGTTACCCAAGTCTTTATGCCGAATATAGATGATACCACAGTGGAGGCTATGCTGAAAGTCTGTGCCGATTATGAAGGCTACTGTTATCCGATGCTTGGTTTTCATCCTACTTCTGTCGATGCGGATTCGGCTTCCCGTGTCCATGCAATGAAAGAATTGCTGTCCGGTCACCATCCTTATATAGCCATCGGCGAAGTAGGGATGGATTTGTATTGGGACAAGACCTATCTGAAAGAACAGCAAAGGGTTCTGAATGAACAGATTCAGTGGGCTTTGGAGTATGATTTGCCATTGGTGATACATTGCCGGGAGGCTTTCCCTGAATTATTTGAAGTGATGGCACCCTATAAGAGCACGTCTCTGAGTGGCATCTTCCATAGTTTTACAGGGACGGCGGAAGAAGCGCAGCAAGTATTGGATTATTCCCGTTTTATGCTTGGAATAAACGGAGTGGTTACTTTTAAAAAAAGTACCTTACCCGAAATCTTAACACAGGTACCCCTTGGAAGAATCGTACTTGAGACAGATTCCCCTTATCTGGCTCCTGTTCCTTTTCGGGGAAAGCGAAATGAGTCTTCTTATATAAGGAATGTAGCTCTTAAACTTACTGAAATTTATGGATTGGACTTTGAAAAGGTAAGTCGCATAACCACCGATAATGCTTTAAAAGTGTTCAAAATGCTCGAATAAGTTTTTAAAGTTTATTAATTTTGAGGAGTAATTCCAATATTGCTGGTGCTAATTCGACGTAAGACGAAAAAAAAGAATACATTTGTAGCTGAAATCGCTTGCAATTCCCAATTTTCTTTGTAATTTGCAGCCGATTTTGAAAGAAGATGCTAATGCTTGCCCAAAAGGAGAGATGCTCGAGTGGTTGAAGAGGCACGCCTGGAAAGCGTGTATACGCCAAAAGTGTATCGCGGGTTCGAATCCCGCTCTCTCCGCTTTGCTATGAAAAGCTGTGGGCGTTGAAAGACAATTAAAACAAATAAATAACAATTAATTAATTAACCTTAAAAATTAGACACACAATGAAAAAGTTATTTGCAATTCTTGCAGTGATGGGAGTCCTTACTTTGGGATCAGTTCAGCCTATTATGGCTCAAGACGAAGCTCCGGCTCAAACAGAACAAACAGCAGTTGTTGAGGACGGTGGTGGTCTTCACAAAGAGTTAAAAACTAAATTTATCGAAGGTTCTGCAGACTTTATGTCTTTGGTAGCAATCGCATTGGTTTTGGGTTTAGCTTTCTGTATTGAACGTATCATTTACTTAAGCTTGGCTGAAGTTAACACAAAGAAGTTGATGGCTAACATCGAAGCTGCTTTGGAAAAAGGTGATGTAGAAGCTGCTAAAACAGTATGTCGTAACACTCGTGGTCCTGTTGCTTCTATTTGCTATCAGGGTTTGATGAGAATCGACGAAGGTGTTGACGTAGTTGAACGTTCTGTAGTATCTTACGGTGGTGTTCAGGCTGGTTACCTTGAAAAAGGATGCTCTTGGATCACATTGTTCATCGCGATGGCTCCGTCTTTGGGATTCTTGGGTACTGTAATCGGTATGGTTATAGCGTTCGATAAGATCCAACAGGCTGGTGATATTTCTCCGACAGTTGTAGCAGGTGGTATGAAAGTGGCTTTGATCACTACTATCTTCGGTTTGATTGTAGCATTGATCCTTCAGGTGTTCTATAACTACATCCTTTCTAAGATTGAAGCTATCACAAGCCAGATGGAAGATTCTTCTATCACTTTGCTTGACATGATCATGAAATATAACTTGAAATACAAAAAATAATTAGAACAATGGCTAAGTTATCATATAGAATGTCCTACTATGCATTATATGTCTGCATTGCACTTATTTTAGTGGTGCTGGGCATGTTCTACTTCGTAGGATATAATAATCCTGTTGGCGAATACAATGAGCCGGCACATACAGAAACATTGATATACTTAATGTATGCTATGTTTGGTATTTGCGTCGCTGTGACTCTGATTGGTGCTATCGCACAGTTTGATGCAGCGTTGAGAGATAATCCTAAAAGTGCAATTAAATCTTTGCTCGGTATCGTATTATTAGTTATTGTATTGGTAGTATCTTACTCTATTGGTTCTGATGCTACTGTAATGACTGGTACCGGTGCTTACACTGATGCTTTCTGGTTGAAAATTACTGATATGTTGATTTACTCTATCTACTTCTTGTTGGGAGTTGCAGCTGTCGGTACTTTGATTAACCTGAGTGGTATTTGCAAGAGATAATATTATCAACATTGATTTAACAATTAAAAAACGAAGTAAGTAAAATGGCAAGAAAAAAAAGAGGTGTACCTGGAATCAATTCCAGTTCAACTGCCGATATTGCCTTTATGTTGCTTATTTTCTTCCTGATTACAACATCAATGGATACTGACCGTGGTTTGGCGAGACGACTTCCGCCTCCTCCCGAAAACAAGGATCAGAAACAAGATGATATTATTGTAAAGGAACGTAATGTACTCCAAGTTCGTTTGAATAAGGATGACCAACTGATGTGTGGTCAGGACTACATTGACATTAAGCAATTAAGAGAAAAGGCAAAAGAATTTATAGCCAATCCGTATGACGATGAAAAATTACCTGAAAAGCATAGAAAGAATATTCCTTTGCTGGGTGATCAAATGGTAACGGAAAAGCATGTAATCTCTGTTCAGAATGACGTTGGTACTAGCTACAAAGCATATATTGATGTTCAAAATGAACTAGTTGCTGCGTATAATGAATTGCGTGATGAACTGGCGAAAGCTAAGTTTGGCGGTAAAACCTATGCTCAATGTAACGAAGACGAGCAAAAAGCAATTCGTGAATTTTATCCGCAGAAGATTTCTGAGGCTGAACCTAAAAAGTATGGAGGTAAGTAATGGGAAAATTTAATAAAACAGGTAAACGTGGAATGCCTGAGTTGAATACCTCTTCATTGCCTGACCTTATCTTTACCATGTTGTTCTTCTTTATGATTGTAACAACAATGCGTGAGGTTACATTGAAGGTTCAATTTCAGGCTCCTCAAGGAACAGAGTTGGAAAAGTTGGAAAAGAAGTCTTTGGTTTCCTTTATTTATGTAGGTAAGCCGTTGCCGGAATTCCAAAAGAAAATGGGTGCTGAAAGCCGTATTCAGTTGAACGATAAGTTTGCTGAAGTATCGGAAGTTCAGGACTACATTACTCAAGAGCGTTTGAATATGAAAGAAGAAGACCAACCGTTTATGACCGTTTCTTTGAAAGTCGATAAAGACACAAAGATGGGTATCGTAACCGATGTGAAGCAGGCTCTTCGTCAGGCTTACGCCTTGAAGATTAACTACTCAGCCACTCAACGCCAGTAATAGTTAATAATATAAATGATAAAAAGGAAGTTGTTTTCAAAACAGCTTCCTTTTTTTATTTTGCACCCGTAGGGGCGGATCCATGTATCCGCCCGAAAGCATACAAGCGAGCTGTTTTGGGCAGACACATGGGTCTGCCCCTACGGTGGAAAAGGAAATAGATTATTGCCCGTACACCTCTTTATATAGAGCACTTTTAACTCTTTCAAAATCATGATCCATATCCAGTTCACCACAGCTCATTAAGAACATAGGCAAACCGGAATCTCCTTTGCGGTATGGAGGTTGCATATAAGGCTTTTCATGCAGGGTAAAGCCCAACCGTTTGTAGAAATTGATGCGGCGTGTACTCATCTCATCATTCGGTTCTTCTACTTCCAATACGATAGGACCTTGTAGTTGCTCTTTAACAGCTTCCAATACACGCTTCCCATAACCACCATTCCTGAGGGTAGGATCAATGGCAAAATGTTCGATATAGAAGAAATCTCCCATATTCCAGTAACTGATCATTCCTATCTGTTTACCATCCTCCAGGATGATATTGTTGCAGAATAACGGATTCATATCCGAATATTCCCATTGCTGCAACGTATCACGGCGTTCCTCTTGGGGGAACGCCGTATGCATTAATTGTTCCACAAAGGCATAATCCGCCTCTTGTTGTGTCTTTACCTGTTTAATTTCAATCATTTCTTTCGTCTTTGTTTAGTTAAGTAAGTCCGGTGTCATAACCTATTTCTCAGTATAAAAGTTTATCAATCTTTCTAGTGCACGCTGGCAGACCGGACAGAACACAGGCGCTTCGTTTATTTTCATTCTACATTCTGTGGTAGGACGATAAATGCCTTTTTGAGTATAACCGGCACCTTCGTACACGCCAACTTTGGTGTAAAGATCAGCTTCTTTCGTCTCTACCGGAGTAGGGATGGCAGTACCCGCCGGAACCATGTCTTTCCACTTGCTATCAAAGTCTACCAATGTACTAATATTAGGTTCCCACGGTTCAATATCATAGGGATATTGAGGGCTGGGTTCCTCTGTATAAGCATATTCGTCTGCCAAGCCTCCGAAGCTATGGCCAAATTCGTGTACAACTACCGGTCTGAAATTAGGATGGTGGGCAGTGGTAAGTGTGTAAGAGTTATAAATACCGCCCCCTCCGTAGGTATCCGTATTTGCCAATATAATAATGTGTTCATAAGGAATACCAGCCAGCCAGTTATGAATACTCTTTACCCGGCTGGTAGTGAGATACCGATCGGAATAAAATGTGTTGAAATGTGATCCGACAGCAGTAGACTTCCATTCTCCTTTTCCCGGAATGCTGACTCCACTATCTTGTGAAGGACTGGCTACAGCCACGATATTGAATCTATTTTTCAACTTCTTGAAAGGCTCGTGGTCAAACAACGCCTCACATGCTATCTGGGCATCTTTATAAAAGAGATCCATTTCCTGTTCCGTGTATCCTTCCGCCATGATAGCCACATCTATGCAATCTTCGGTACTTCCACTCTGTAAAAGAGACCGGTGCGGAGTGATGCGGCTTGTCCCCCGTTGATGAATCAGAATATCGTCAGGTTTCACTTCGTGGGTCAGTGAAGCATTTACATTATGGCGCACATCTTTAAGTGAGATTGTCACTATTGCTTCTTTCTTGGGGTAAGGCAACAAGAACGAATTTTCAAATCCTTTCTTCACGCGGGTTGCTTCTTCTTCGCTCACCCATTCCTGAAAAAGGCTGGAGAAAGAGGTGCGATAAATTACTTCTCCCGTAGCTTTGTCCTTCATGGTAATTTCTCCATTACCCGCCAAGGGAAGTTCAGCCAAATGGTGCTTTCGTCCTGCCCACTGTGGAAGGCTGGATAATTCATCCAAGTACACCTCTTGTTTATTAGCATCTCCGGTGAAAATGTAGTCTACGCGAAGGGTTTTATCTTCAAAATAATCACTAAAGTTTTGTGCATTTGCAGCGATATTCAGCAAACAGCATAGGGTAATAATAAGTGTCTTTTTCATTGTTATTTCATTTTGCACAAAGATAAGATATTCTACTAAATTATAGGTGTTTATACAATAAAACTTATGAATTGCACAAATATTGTCGATAAAAATTATATCTTTGCAGAAATTTAAAGTAGAAAGAATGGGACATCATCAATTAGACAGTTTAGATGAACAAATTTTGAGGTTGATAGCCAGTAATGCCCGTATTCCTTTTTTGGAAGTAGCGCGTGCTTGCAATGTATCCGGTGCAGCCATTCATCAGCGCATTCAGAAATTGACTAACTTAGGTATTCTGAAAGGCTCTGAGTATGTCATTGATCCGGAGAAGATAGGATATGAAACGTGTGCATATATCGGTCTTTATTTAAAAGACCCTGAACAGTTTGATTCGGTAACCGAGTCATTGAAGGGGATTCCCGAAGTAGTAGAATGTCATTTCACTACCGGGCAATATGATATGTTTATCAAGATATATGCTAAGAACAATCATCATTTGCTTAGCATTATTCATGACAAGTTACAACCGTTGGGACTATCCCGCTCGGAAACAATCATATCTTTTAATGAGGCCATTAAGCGGCAAATGCCGATTCTTGATTTAGCCGATGAAGATTGATTCTTATTTTATTCGTCTATAATCAATAAAGCTATACGGGTAGAGATGTTTTTCATCAGTCTGATGATTTTCTCTACCTATTTCTTTCCACTCCTCTTTATTTATTTCCGGAAAGTAAGCATCCGCTTCTTTGGATGCGTCATCAATAAAGGTAATGTATAGTTGGTTTGCCAGGGGCATTGCTTCCCGGTACACACTGAAACCGCCAATGATGAATACTTCTTTGTCTTCCTTGCAATGGCTTAATGCAGCTTCCAATGAAGGAAAGCATTCCGCTCCGTCAAATGTTGCTCCCTCCTGGCGGGTCAATACAATATTTCTGCGGTTGGGCAGTGCTCCTTTAGGGAGTGATTCAAAGGTTTTGCGACCCATGATGATGGTGTTTCCGGTGGTCAAAGCTTTGAAGCGCTTCAAATCATTGGGAAGCCAATACAATAATTTATTCTCAAATCCGATGCCGTAGTTACGTGCTATCGCTACTATAATGGAAAGATTTTGCATGATAGTGATTAATGATTAGTGGTTAATGGTTAGTGATTAGTGGTTAATGGTTAATAACCTTGCGAAGCCTATTAACCACTCACCACTAATCACTCACCACTCTATACGGATACTTTGCCGGCAATGTGCGGCCACGGATCGTAATTTACCAATTCAAAATCCTCAAATTTGAAGCTGAATATATCTTTTACATCCGGGTTTATTTTCATCTGTGGCAACGGGCGAGGCTCGCGGGTCAACTGGAGTTTCACTTGTTCCAGATGGTTTAAGTAAATATGGGTATCGCCTAGAGTGTGAATGAAATCTCCTGCTTTCAGCCCGGTGACTTGTGCCATCATTTGGAGCAGTAATGCATAAGAAGCAATGTTGAACGGAACTCCCAGGAATGTATCCGCGCTACGCTGATAAAGTTGCAGGCTCAAACGTCCGTCGGCAACATAGAACTGAAAGAAGGCGTGGCAAGGAGGAAGATTCATATTTCTGAGATCGGCCACATTCCATGCGCTGACAATGATGCGGCGTGAATCGGGGTTATGCTTGATGGTATCTACTGCTTCGGTAATTTGGTCTACAAAACCTCCTGTATAGTCGGGCCATGAACGCCATTGATAACCATAAATATGACCAAGATCGCCATTCTCATCCGCCCATTCATTCCAGATACGCACTCCATTGTCTTGCAGGTATTTCACATTTGTGTCACCTTGCAGGAACCAGAGAAGTTCGTGAATAATTGATTTTAAATGCAGTTTCTTTGTTGTGACACAGGGGAACCCTTCCTCCATGTTGAAGCGCATCTGATGGCCAAATACGCTGATCGTTCCTGTTCCGGTACGGTCTTCCTTGTGAACACCTTCGGTCAGGATACGGTTTAATAGGTCTAAATATTGTTTCATGCTCGGAATTTCATTTTATAGATTGCAAAAATACGCAATTTCTTTGTTTTTCCGAGCACGAATGCAAATATAACTTTTCTTACCACTTCAAACTACACACCCGCTGTACCCCGATAACAACCAGCACGATAGTAGCAATAACCAACGATTGGAAATTACTCTCAGTAATCAAATGATAGGACTGTGCGGTAATGAGTTCATAAATCGTTTGGAAAAGGATCTCGAAACCATTGTACACATAGAACAATACACAGCAAATTATGGTACAAGCCACACTCAGCATATCCGACAACCACTTTGCCCGTTGGGGCAGATGGCGGATCACCCGGCGTGAGAATCCATTGTCTGCTATCTCATGCTTATGGGCAAGCATGAAACTTTCAATTAATTTATCATCATTATCCGTCATAACCATTCTGTTTTAAGAAAGTTGAAAGTTTATCTTTTCCGCGTGATAAGTGGGATTTGATAGTGCCCGCAGGCATTCCCGTCACCACTGCAATTTTGTCTATCGGCAGGTCTTCCATATAAAATAAGGTGATGCAAGTGCGTTCCGCCTCTTTTAGTTGGCTCAGTCCCCGATATATATCCATTTGTTCACCCACCTGCCGTTGTTCGGTGTGGTAGGCGGAGTCAATTTCCCAGGTTTCCAGTCCTGCCGTTTCTTTCTTGCTGCGAATATAGTCATAAAATATATTATAAGCAATACGGTAAAGCCAGGTTGAAAAGCTGGACAGGTTCTTGAATGAAGCCAGATTGGTGTATGCTTTTATAAATGTTTCTTGCGCCAAATCGTCACTGAGCTCCGTGTCGCCCAGTGTCTGATGCAGGAAAAAACGCCTGATGGGCGATTGATACTTCTTGACCAGAGTATCAAACGCCCGGGTGTTTTTAAAGACCACCACTTGTGCTACCAACGCTATGTCGTTGAGTTGACTCATTCTTTTTCGTCGTTGTGTGGTGTCTTTTTAGTTTTTGAAGATGTGGTGTAGGCTATCAGCACTTGCCCCAGTCCCATGCAGAAAACCAGGAATCCGATAGCTGCCAAACCTTCTTCTCCGGTCAATACCCAAAGGAATACCCCCAAACCGATCCCCAAGAAAATATTCTTAATTCCTTTGTTCAATACGCTATGATCCTCTTGCTCCAAGTCATTAAATAGTTCCTTTGGTATTGTTTGTCCTGCCGCCAAGGCTTCTGCCGCCAGTTTGTACTTTGCTTGCTTATTCTTGTATCTGAACCAAAGCACGATGGCTACGATGAAGAATGGAAGCCCGCAAACGATGATGATGGAAATAATGGCTACACTGGTAGGGATTCCAAGTGAGTTGTCATCATCAAAAGGGCTATAACTGCTATGTGTATCCGCCACATCATTTTCCGCATCTTGTATTTCACTCACCACCACTGTATCCATCTTGGTAGTGTCGTTTGCCGATGGTACTAGTTTTATGGGTTCAGCTTGGGCGGCTATGCAGCTCCCCATCAAAAAGGCTAAGATTAAAAGTAACTGTCTCATAGTTTTATATCTTTTATTATTGTTTTCTGCTAGTTAGACGGAACCAATCCTTTAATTGGTTGCAAATAGACGGAAAATATTTCATATAATCCCGAAATATCGTTGTATTTTTGTCTTTAAATAAAGAGAAAGACATGAATTTACCAGCAGAATTTGTAGAAAGAACCCGGAAGTTGATGGGGGAGGAAGCATATAATGAGTTGGAAACAGCTTTGCAGGGAGATGCGCCCGTCAGCATCCGTGTGAACCGTGCCAAGTGTTTGGAGGGCGGTGAAGGAAAGAGTAATCACGATACTTCTTTGGTAGCCGATGCTGAATCAGTGCCTTGGTCATCAATGGGTGTGTACCTGTCCCGTCGTCCTACGTTTACTTTCGATCCGTTGTTTCATGCCGGGTGTTACTATGTGCAGGAGGCTTCTTCCATGTTTGTGGAGCAGGTGTTGCGCACGTATGTTTCGGAACCGGCGGTGATGCTCGATTTGTGTGCGGCTCCCGGAGGGAAGTCCACTCATGCACGTTCTGTATTGCCGGAAGGGAGTTTGCTGGTTGCCAATGAGGTGATGCGGAACCGTTCTCAGGTGTTGGTGGAAAATTTAATAAAGTGGGGGGATGCAGATGTGGTGGTGACAAACAATGATCCGGCGGATTTCAGTGGATTGACGGATTTGTTTGATGTAATTTTGACGGATGTACCCTGTTCCGGTGAAGGTATGTTCCGTAAAGATCCTGTGGCGGTGGATGAGTGGAGCGTAGATAATGTGCAGGTGTGTTGGCAGCGTCAGCGCAGGATATTGGTAGATATATGGCCGGCTTTGAAGTCCGGTGGGTTGCTTATTTATAGCACGTGTACCTATAATAAGGAAGAAGATGAAGAAAATGTGGCATGGATAGCACATGAGTTGGGCGCTGAAATATTGGAAGTTCCTGTATCTCCGGAGTGGGGGATTACGGGGAATTTAATAGGAGGGGAGTTCCCGGTTTATCGCTTTTTACCTCATAAGACGAAAGGAGAAGGGTTCTTCCTGGCGGTTCTAAGGAAAAGAGAGGATGACAAAACTGATGACAGGGCAGATAACAAGAAATATAAGCAGAAAGGCGCGAAAGGCAAACAACCGCAAGCACTTCCTGTCCCCAAAGAGGCAAAAGAATGGTTGCAGCACGCTGATGATTTCATGTTTGAGGTGAAGGGAACGAAGGTCGTAGCATTTCCTAAAGCCTATATTTCGGAATATGCATTGTTGCAACAGAACTTGCGGGTGATTCATGCCGGGGTTACGATAGGAGAGATAAAAGGGAAAGATTTGATTCCCGATCATTCTTTGGCTATGAGTACAGTACTGAACAAGAATATGTTCTCTCAGGCTGAATTGACTTATGAACAGGCTATTGCCTATTTGCGCAAAGAGGCGGTGGTGCTGGATGCTTCCGTGTCTCGTGGTTATGTGCTTTTGGGTTATAAAGGTGCTTCGCTGGGCTTTGCAAGGAATATTGGTAATCGTGCCAATAATCTCTATCCCCAAGAATGGAGAATTAGGAGTGGATATTTGCCTGAAGAACTTTCTTTCGTGTGGTAAAGGGGGAGCCTGTCCGGGAATTCTGTCGGAACTATTACTTCGTTCAGAATGACAGAGCAAAAGGAATGCAAAAAATAGTTCTCTATCTTTTAATCCGTCCCTTTTGTTTCGCTAGATATTTGCTTGTTCTCACCCGTAAAGTCTGTTCTTTCCATATCTTCCAAAGATAATCCTTTTTGTACCAAGTCGTATTTTGAGAACTCCTTAGGCAAGTTTGCTGTTTTCTGCGACAAAAGTGTATAGCTTATTTTGTTCGGGTTACGTTTGACCTCTGCAACGATACCATTTTTCTCAAAATCGTTCAAGGCTATCAAGTCAATCTCATTCTCTCCTTTGCTGTCCCAATAGTTGCCCACAAGGGTTACGTCAGTGGTTTCCGCTATTCTCTCCCTGAAATATTTTTCTAATATTCCACCGCTGTACTGCACATAATGGCTTTTGATATAAGCATTCAGTTGGGCATATTTCTCTAATTCAATGGCAGATTGGTGGGGATAGATAAAATGGAACCAGAAGTTCAGAAAATTATCTGTGATATACCAGCGCAGGTTTCTTGCACCCGGCTTGGATAATAATGGGAGACGCTTCTGTAAGCTCGCGGAAGCGCATCGGAGTGCCATAGATAGGGATAGAGAGTTTCTCTGTTATCTCTTTTTTGAAGGCATTGCATAACAATGCTTCGTTGGTGCGCGAAACAAATAGATAGATATATTTTTTCCCTTCAAGTACCTTCCTTAATAAGGTGGTTTTTCCTACGCGCCTACGTCCCATAATGGCCGTAAAACAAGCGGATGAGAGTGATCTCTCTTCCGTTTGTCGGATTAATTTTATTTCATCTTCCCGATTATAGAATCTCATGATAACCTTTGTTTTGTTGCTAATTAAATGACCATTAAATTAACGGCCATTTAATTAGCAACAAAGATAATCATTTCTTTTTAATAATGTGCTTGCTTTCATCAGAACAGTTTCCTGTAAGTACATCCATTTTTCCATTCCGAGCAACCGTATGCCGTTTTTCCTTTGATAATCGTCCCTTTGCCGCACAGCGGACAAGGCTTTCCCATCAGCTCGTCATCAGGCGAGGTGGTGGGGACGGTCATGCTTGGGGAAGTGGCTTGAGTAACGGGTTGTTCTTCCTTTTTCGCTCTTGGTTTTCGTGGAGTACTCGTTTTCTTTTTCGGTTGCTTGGAAGAAGCAGAAGCTTTTTCCTTCACCGCTTCCTCCATTGTCGTAACCCGTCTATTCGTATTATCACTGAGTACGCTATGCACAATTTCAGCCACCATCTGCTTCAATTCATCCAAGAAGGTAGTCGCATCATAACTCTTTTTCTCTATCTCGCGCAACTTCTTTTCCCAAATACCTGTCAACTCTGCCGATTTCAGCAACTCCTCATGAATCAACCCTATCAGTTCCATTCCGGTAGGAGTCGCAATCAGATTCTTTCGTTCTTTGCGAATATAATGGCGCTTGAACAACGTCTCTATAATAGCGGCACGCGTAGACGGGCGCCCGATGCCATTCTCTTTCAGTGCATCGCGCAACTCATCATTGTCCACCAACTTTCCTGCCGTTTCCATGGCACGCAGCAAGGTCGCTTCTGTGTACGGACGGGGCGGTTGCGTCCATTTCTCATCTAATTTCGGTTCATGGGGGCCGCTCTCTCCCTTTACAAAAGCAGGTAGCGTCCGTTCCTCATCGCCTTCACGCGGCTCTGCATCGGGATCATTCATACCTTCGGGCAGATTGGTTTGCGGCTTGGCAAAGATGACGCGCCATCCCGGTTCCAAAATCTGTTTTCCTGTTACCTTGAACTCTATTCCGTCCGCCTCACCTATCACCGTAGTGGTAGCAAACTTACAATCGGGATAGAACACAGCGATAAAGCGGCGTGCCACAAGATCGAATACCCGTTTCTCCATATCTGTCAGATTCACAGGAGGTTGCCCGGTGGGAATGATGGCATGGTGATCAGTTACTTTCGAGTTATCGAATACTTTCTTTGATTTGATAAGTTTTTGTCCGGTCAGGGGGGCGGTAAATGCCGCATAAGGTGTTAATCCCGCCAGTATATTGGGACATTTGGGGTATATGTCATCACTCAGGAAAGTGGTATCTACACGCGGATAGGTAGTTATCTTCTTCTCATAAAGTGACTGAATCAATTTCAATGTTTCGTCTGCCGAGTAGGCAAACTTCTTGTTACACTCCATCTGCAAAGAGGTCAAGTCGAAAAGGCGGGGCGGCGCTTCCGTTCCCTGTTTCTTGGTGACTTCCGTTACGGTGAAAGGGACGCTCTTGATGCGTTCCATCAACGCCTCTCCGGTGGCAAGGTCGGTGATGGGAGGGATGCCCCGGTTCTCCTCAGGCTTTTTTGCTTTCTTGGGGTTTTCTTTTGCATCACTTTCCTCCTGCGCCAATTCTTCATCGTTCTTGCGGATGATGGCAGAGAAAGTAGTATCCCGATACACGGTGGCAAGTACCCAGTATTGTTGCGGGGTAAAGTTTTCTATTTCCAGTTGGCGCTTTACAATCAGTGCCAGGGTAGGGGTTTGCACGCGTCCGATGGATAACACTTGTCGGTTTTGTCCATACTTTAAGGTATAGAGGCGTGTGGCGTTCATTCCCAGTACCCAGTCGCCGATGGCACGGCTCAGTCCGGCTTCATACAAGGGTTGAAATTCCTTTTGGTCTTTCAACTTGTTGAAACCTTCGCGTATGGCTTCCTCCGTCAGTGACGAAATCCACAGGCGCTTCACCGGGCAGCGGGCTCCTGCTTTCTGCATCACCCATCGCTGAATCAGTTCTCCTTCCTGGCCGGCATCACCGCAGTTTATTATTTCGTCTGCGTTCTGCATCAGTCCTTCCACAATGTGGAATTGCTTCTCGATGCCCGGATCGCTGATTATCTTGATGCCGAAACGCGGCGGTATCATGGGAAGGCTGGACAAACTCCATGCTTTCCATGAAGGAGTGTACTCATGCGGCTCCTTCAGGGTACAGAGATGTCCGAATGTCCAGGTCACCTGGTATCCGTTTCCTTCTATGTATCCGTCTTTTCTGGTCTTTGCTCCCAATACGTCCGCTATGTCGCGGGCTACGGAAGGTTTTTCGGCAATGCAAACTATCATATTTCTTTCTTTTTCTATCCAATTAAGGAATGCAAAGGTAACAATAAAAAGTGGAATTGGGCGAAACGGGGGAAAGAGAATTAAAAACGGAGGAAAGGCTAAAGTATTTCTTACTATAAGCTAAGGTCTTTTAATAGGCAGACTATTATAGCCCGCTATAGCAGGCTGTATAGCCTACTATAGTCGGCTGTATAGTCCATTATAGTCGGCTGTACAGCCGACTGTGGGCGGCTATAATAATCTGCCTATTAAAAGACCTTAATCTAAAGGCTGAAAATGCTTAGTCTGACTGATAAGATGACTTAGTCTGTAAAGGGAATAAAGGAGATGTGGGTATATGGTTAGGCAACTCTGAATATTCGAAAAAAGAAGAATAAATAAAATGATATGCTTTCTTAACAAAGGAAATAAAAACGTGCAAATAATGCCATTACTGGAAAGAATTTAGTACGTTTGTGTATGCTAAAGTAAAGCATATATAAACAGAAACAATAAAAGAAACGAATATGAGAAAACTGGTATTTATGATCGTTGTATGGATGGCATGCCACACCATACAGGCACGGTATTTCTGCACCAACCAAGGCACAGAACTATCTTATGTGACTTATGACGAAGCGGGACAAAGCATCTCGAATGAAACCGTGACTGTAACCAATGTGAAGAAGCAGGATGGCAAGATCTTTGCAACGTATTTTACAAAAATAGTAGTGAACAAAACGAAAAACAATACCAGCTATACCCTGTATAATTGGTATTATGACGGTGAAAACTCCGTATGTGCCGAAGATTTGATGTATGGACCTTACATTGCTTCGGACTCCGATCCGGCAATGTATAATGATGACATCCGTCAGGCTCTGATGGTGGATAAGAAATTCAAAGGCGATAACTCATTGACATTGGCAGACCATGCCAAAGCCGGCGAGTCAATACCGGATCATATTTATTCCTATCTGAACGGGATGTTGAAGAACGAGGTTACTATTTCGGGAGGCGCCTACATGGGCAAGGAACAAGTAAGCACCACAGCCGGAAAATTTGAATGCATGAAGATTTCTTACTTGAAACGCACCAAGGCTGTACTGAAAACTACCACCCTGCGCGTTACCGAGTGGTATGCCAAAGGGGTAGGTTTGGTAAAATCGGAGGCTTATGATATGAAAGGAAAACTGGATGGGAAAGTGCTGCTGGTAAAGATGGAGGAGAAATAATACATGGAGGACTCCGGGCTGCGGGGGCGTGAAATGTGATAGAAGTAAATGAAATCTAGCTTTCACACTGAATAGTTTAATACTCCATAGCTTAACCCTATGAAAGGTGTGAAACCTACTTGACTCATCTTTTGATTGGAAGCATAAAAAGGAGTGGACTCCATCATAAAGTCCACCCTTTAATGATGTTTGTAGTTCGTAACTTTTTCTTTAGAATTGAATATTTACTTGCTTTCAATTCTTCAGTCAAGAGGCTCTGCATAAATACAAGCCTCATTCCAATCTTCTTTTTCTTTCATCAAAAGAACGATTTTGCTTTTTGTTGTAAGCCAAATGGCATGTGGAGTTGCATTTTTCGCTTTATAAGCAAATAGTGTATTATACTTGTCAGCTAATTCTTGCGAATCTCGATCAAATGCAGGTTGCTGATATACGGAGCAAATATAATTATAAAGTTCCGTATCACACTTCTGTGCAAATCTATTCTCATCTTCGCCTAATGAATTCCAGAAGCTTAACTCAACAGATGGAACCTTTCCATGCATTTGAGGAAAAGCGCTTAGTATATAATTTTCATTAATGGCATTATGATAACCTATACCACCTTTATTTTCTATTCCTTCTATTTCATTCCAGTTATACATAAGGAAGTCTTTTTGATTGGAGACATCTATAGCCAGCGTATCACTATAAATAATTTTATTGTCTTTATAGCCCAACAAACATGTCTCATAATGACCGGGTAAATAAAAATTATGAGACCAACCGAAAGTCAATGAGGTTCCGGCAAAACCATCTCCCAGTTCCCATGAGAACAGCATTTGGCTTCCTTTTTGTCCGGCTATGATCCAAGTAAGAGAGTCATATCTTTCTGCCAGTTCCCAATCGGTAACATGTAATCCGTTTTTGTCTTCGTCCAGAAGATTAAATTTAGCCATGGTGAAGATATTCATTGCATTTTGTTCCGCGCCCAATTTTAAATGATAATTATTTGTTGGGGGAACAGGGTCTTCTGGAGTTGGATTTTCCAGGATAATGTCTTCTGTTGTATCCGAACAAGAGAAGAACAGCAAAAGAAAGAAAATGGTACTAATATATTTCATCATTGTTTTGTTTTTAAAGTGGAAAGAATTTTGGTTATAACTACACTATTCTTCATTCGTCCTGCTGTAGTGATTGTTTATTGATACAAATATAAACTGTTTAGCAACAATATCAATGGAAAAATGACATTACTTTTGCGGAAAGTCAAAAGAAGTTTTTTCTTATAGTATAAAGATCATTTTTATGAAGAAAGGGCGGACTTTTTAGAGAGTCCGCCCTTCATTATTATATAGTCCAAAGAATCTTATTCTTCATCCAGCAGAATTTCCATTACCTGGCAAGCTGCTTTAGCAACGGAAGTACCGGGACCGAAGATAGCTACAACACCTGCTTTGTACAGGAAGTCATAATCTTGGGCAGGGATAACACCACCGGCAAATACCAGAATGTCTTCACGACCCAACTTCTTCAATTCTTCCATAATCTGCGGAGTCAAAGTCTTGTGTCCGGCAGCCAGTGAAGAAACGCCTACTGCGTGAACGTCGTTTTCTACAGCATCACGGGCAGCTTCGGCAGGAGTCTGGAACAAGGGTCCCATGTCTACGTCGAAACCACAGTCTGCATAACCTGTAGCAACTACTTTTGCACCACGGTCGTGTCCATCCTGACCCATCTTGGCAATCATGATACGTGGACGGCGACCTTCCTTCTTCGCAAATTTCTCGGTCAGTTCGCAAGCTCTTACGAAATCTGAGTCCTTCTTACTTTCTGATGAATACACGCCTGATATAGTTCTGATTACTGCTTTATAACGTCCTACGATTGTTTCGCAAGCATCTGAAATCTCGCCTAATGTAGCGCGGACATGAGCTGCTTCTACAGCCAGTTCCAGCAGGTTACCCTTGCCGGTCTTCACACATTCGGTGATAGCTGCCAATGCTTTATCCACTTCTGCCTGGTTGCGGCCTTCTTTCAGACGTTTCAGGTTCTCGATTTGTTCCAGACGAACAGCTGTGTTGTCTACTTCGAGGATGTCGATAGGATCTTCTTTTTCCAAACGATACTTGTTAGTACCTACGATAGTCTGAGCACCGGAGTCGATACGTGCCTGAGTACGTGCGGCTGCTTCTTCGATACGCATCTTGGGCACACCGGTTTCAATAGCTTTCGCCATACCGCCCAGACTTTCGATTTCCTGAATGTGTTCCCAAGCCTTGTGAGCCAATTCGTTAGTCAGAGATTCTACATAGTAGGAACCGCCCCATGGGTCAACGTTCTTGCAAATGTTCGTTTCTTCCTGAATATAGATCTGAGTATTACGTGCGATACGTGCAGAGAAGTCGGTAGGCAGGGCGATAGCTTCATCCAATGCATTGGTGTGCAAAGATTGGGTGTGTCCCAATGCGGCAGCCATGGCTTCGATACAGGTACGTCCTACATTGTTGAACGGATCTTGTTCGGTGAGTGACCAACCTGAAGTTTGTGAGTGGGTACGGAGTGCCAGTGATTTCGGGTTCTTCGGGTTGAACTGTTTCACGATCTTTGCCCACAACATACGTGCAGCACGCATCTTGGCAATTTCCATAAAGTGGTTCATACCGATAGCCCAGAAGAATGACAGACGTGGAGCGAATGCGTCAATATCAATACCTGCGGCAACTCCGGCACGGAGGTATTCCAAACCGTCGGCCAGTGTGTAAGCCAACTCAATATCTGCCGTAGCACCTGCTTCCTGCATGTGGTAACCGGAAATAGAGATAGAATTGAACTTAGGCATCTTCTGTGAAGTATATTCAAAGATATCAGAGATGATCTTCATAGAGAAGGCGGGCGGATAAATATAGGTGTTGCGCACCATGAACTCTTTCAGAATATCGTTCTGTATAGTTCCTGCCATTTCATCCAATTTAGCTCCCTGTTCCAGTCCGGCATTGATGTAGAATGCTAGGATAGGAAGTACGGCGCCGTTCATGGTCATGGAAACAGACATTTTGTTCAAAGGAATACCGTCGAACAATACTTTCATGTTTTCTAGCGAGCAGATAGATACACCTGCTTTACCTACGTCGCCCACTACACGTTCGTGGTCGGGGTCGTAACCGCGGTGGGTGGGAAGGTCGAATGCTACAGACAAACCTTTCTGACCGGATGCTAGGTTACGGCGATAGAATGCGTTACTTTCTTCGGCAGTAGAGAAACCTGCGTACTGGCGGATAGTCCAGGGACGCAAGGTGTACATTACTGAGTACGGACCACGAAGATAGGGAGGGATACCGGCCGGATAGTCCAGGTGTTCCATTCCTTCCAGGTCTTCTTTGGTGTATACGGGCTTCACATTAATGTGTTCCGGTGTTTTCCAATCGGCGGCAATGCCGTTGGCTTTTTGCCATTCCATACCGTTCTGCGGTTGGAATCCGGCATAAATATCTATGTTTTTAAAATTTGGTTTCATTGTTCTTCCTTACTTAATTCCTAACTTAGCGTTGTATTCTTTCAAAGTATCCAATACGTTGACACGTACATGGATGAAGTTTTCGATGCCTGCGGCTTTCAGGTCGTCCATGCAAGCGGGAGCACCTGCCACGATAAACATGGCGCGTCCGTCCAATGCCTTGAATGCCGGAACTGCGTATTCTGCATATTCGTCATCGCTGGAGCAAAGTACCACAATGTCTGCACCTGCCTTCATGGCTGCTTCTACACCTTCTTCTACAGTAGGGAAGCCCAGGTTGTCAATTACTTGATAACCGGCACAAGCCAAGAAGTTACAAGCAAACTGTGCACGTGCCTGGCGCATAGCCAAGTTACCGATAGTGAGCATGAATGCTTTCGGGCGTTTGCCTGATGCTTCGGTTTGCAAGCGGAGTGCTTCGAACTGGCTGGCTGCACGGTCAAAGTTCAATGTAGCAAATGGTTTTTCGCAACTGTCGTGACCACCGCAGCAGCATTTTGCTTCGACAGGAGATTTCTCGCCTGCTTGTTCGTTGAAGTTGGGGAACTGGTTAGTACCCAGCAGCACTTCTTTGCGTTTTGAAACTGCTTCGTGGCGAGCCTTGTTGCTGGCGTTTACAGCTTCCTGTACCTTGCCTGCTTTCACTGCTTCCAGCATACCGCCTTCATCTTCTACCTGCAAGAACAAATCCCATGCTTGTTTTGCGATAGAAACAGTCAGGTTTTCAATGTAATAAGAACCGGCAGCCGGGTCTACTACCTTATTAAGATATGCTTCTTCTTTCAACAACAACTGTTGGTTGCGGGCGATGCGTTCAGAGAAGTCGTCCGGAGTTTCGTAAGTCTTGTCGAATGGAGTGACAGTCATTGAGTTTACACCTGCCAATGCAGCACTCATAGCTTCGGTTTGAGTACGGAGCAAGTTAACGTGTGCATCAAACAAAGTGAGGTTGAATGTAGAAGTTTCTGCATGTGCTATCATTTTGCAAGCGCAAAGGCAAGTACCGTCTTCTGCCTTGTTCGGGCATTCGGGCTGGCGATGGCATTCGGGCTTGTATTCTTTTACGATATTTGCCCACAGCATACGTCCGGCACGGAATTTAGCGATTTCCAGGAAGTAGTTGGAACTGATACCGAAGTTGAATTTGATTTTCTTGGCAGCCAATGCAGCAGGAACGCCTGCTTCTACTAGCTTGCCCAGGTATTCGTTACCCCAAGCCAATGCGTATCCCAATTCTTGTGAGATATAGGAACCTGCATTGTTCAATTCTACTGCATTTACAGTGATGCAACGGAACTTAGGCAGCGGCGCCAATACTTCTACCAGTTCTTTGGCAGTAGCAATGAAGTCACTCAGGTCTTTTCCTTTTGCCATCATCTTGCCCATCGGGTCGTAGTTTACAGAACCCTGCAGTTTGGTGAGGTCGTAACCTTTCTTTTGGAAGTAGCTGACCAGTAACTTTGCCAATTCTACGGTGTGTCCCTGGCAAGTAGAGAAGTTCAGTTCTACGCATTCTGCACAAATGTCATTCAGTAAAGTCTCGATGTATTCGGCACTTAAGTCTTTAGCTTTCAGGTTGAAGCCAAGAGAGTCTACACCTTTGTTCAGGATGTCCAGCGCTTTAGCATTTGCTTCTTTGGGGCATTCTACTTTGATGTCTTGGCGCACAAACCATGTGTTGTCGTCTTTCTTTGTACCTCTTACGTACGGAAATTCTCCGGGTAAGCCTTCGGTTGTTTTCAAACCTTCCAGGTCTTCTTGACGGTAGAACGGTTTCACTTTAAAACCTTCATTGGTTCTCCAAACCAATTTCTTTTCAAAATCAGCGCCCTTTAGGTCGGCTGTAATCTTTTCCATCCACTGTTCCGTAGAGACGGCCGGGAAGTCTGAAAAGAGTTTTTCTTTACTATCTGCCATAGTTTATTCAGTATTAATATTTAGGAATTATATCATATGCATTTTTCAATAGTACGGGCAAATATACTAAAACCTTTTAAATAGATTCTCTTTTTTTACTTATTTTCATAGAACAGAAAGACAGGTTTCTATCATTTTGTTAAGTCGCTAAAACAAAAGATGTTCTTATTGCAAAGTGGATATTGCAAAATAAATAGGAATTGCAGAATAATTGTTTTCAATTTGTTGGGCTGAGTGAGGGGAATTCACTAATTTTGCGGCAATTTTATAAAAAACATAAGTATATCATGGATTGGTTACAAAATCTATTATTTGATGAAAACTCGATAGCACATATTGTGCTGCTCTATTCTTTTGTGATTGCAGTAGGTGTGTTGCTGGGGAAAATTAAGTTTTTCGGAGTATCGTTGGGTGTGACCTTTGTATTGTTTGCCGGTATTGTCTGCGGGCATTTCGGTTTTACGGGGAATACACAGATACTTACATTCTTGCAGGATTTCGGATTGATATTGTTCGTGTTCTGCATTGGTCTTCAGGTAGGCCCTTCTTTCTTTTCTTCTTTTAAGAAGGGCGGTATTGCAATGAACTTAGTGGCAATTGGCATTGTGGCTTTGAGCATTGCTGTGGCGTTAGTGTTGTATTATGGTTTGAACGGGCGTATTGAATTGCCGATGATGGTGGGTATCCTTTGCGGTGCTGTAACCAATACACCGGGACTGGGTGCTGCCAATGAAGCGTTGAGCCAGTTGAACTACAATGGTCCGCAGATTGCGATGGGATATGCTTGTGCTTATCCGCTGGGCGTGATCGGTATCATTGGTTCTATCATTGCCATTCGTTACATCTGCCGTGTAAATCTGAAGAAAGAAGAAGAAGATATAGCACAGCAGGAAGCTGCTAATCCGCATTTGAAGCCTCACATGATGCATTTGGAGGTGCACAATGAGGCTTTAGCCGGAAAGACATTGCTGCAAGTCAAAGAGTTTACGGGATGTGAGTTTGTATGTTCCCGTATTTTGCAGAACGGCCATGTCAGTATTCCTACGCGCGATACTATATTTAATGTAGGCGATCAGTTGTTTATCGTTTGTGCCGAAGATGATGCTGAGGCTATCATTGCTTTTATCGGTCCTAAGATTGAAGTGGATTGGGAGAAGCAGGATACTCCGACGGTTTCCCGCCGCATCTTGATTACACAGCCTAAGATGAATGGCAAGCAACTGGGCGAGCTTCATTTCAGCAGTATGTATAATGTGAATGTGACTCGTGTCAACCGTTCGGGTATGGACATCTTTGCTTCGCGCAACTTGACTTTGCAGGTGGGCGACCGTGTAATGGTGGTTGGTCCTCAGGATGCTGTGGAGCGTGTGGCTGCTTTGATGGGTAACTCGTTGAAACGTCTGGATCATCCTAATATTGTGACTATCTTTGTGGGTATCTTCCTGGGTATTTTCTTTGGTAGTCTGCCTATTGCTTTTCCGGGTATTCCTACTCCGGTGAAGTTGGGTTTGGCGGGTGGCCCGTTGATTGTATCCATTTTAATCGGGCGATTCGGATATAAGTTGAAGTTGGTGACTTACACCACGATGAGTGCGAACCTGATGTTGCGCGAGATTGGTATTGCATTGTTCCTTGTCAGTGTGGGCATCAAGGCGGGTGCAAACTTTGTGAGGACGGTGGTAGATGGTGATGGATTGCTGTATGTAGGTTGCGGTTTCCTTATCACGGTCATACCTTTATTAATAATGGGAGCTGTGGCGCGCTGGCATTACAAGATGAACTATTTCATGCTGATGGGTCTTATTGCGGGTAGTAACACGGATCCTCCTGCTTTGGCTTACGCCAATCAGACGGCTGGGAATAATGCTCCGGCGGTAGGTTATTCTACGGTATATCCGGTATCTATGTTCCTTCGTATCCTGACAGCGCAGTTGTTGATCTTGATATTGGCAAGTTGAATTTGATTATAAAAGAAATGTATAACTTGTAGGGGCGAACCCATGTGTTCGCCCGAATACATAAACTTTGTGTGTTCGGGCGGACACATGGATCCGCCCCTACTGCTAAAAGAATAAATATGATTTCAGTAGATGGCTTGACCGTAGAATTTGGCGGTACCACCTTGTTTAGTGATATATCTTTTCAGATAAACGAGAAAGACCGTATTGCCCTGATGGGAAAGAACGGTGCGGGTAAATCCACCTTATTAAAGATATTGGCAGGTGCACGCCAGCCAAGTCGTGGAAAGGTATCAGCACCTAAGGATTGTGTAATTGCTTATCTTCCTCAGCACTTGATGACAGAAGATGGTCGCACTGTGTTTGAGGAAGCTTCTCAGGCATTTGCCCATCTTCACAAGATGGAGGCGGAGATAGAGGCTATTAACAAGGAGTTGGAAACACGTACCGATTACGAAAGTGATTCATACATGGAACTGATTGAAAAGGTTTCCTCTATGAGTGAGAAGTTCTATGCCATAGATTTGACCCACTTTGAGGAAGATGTGGAAAAGGCTTTGCTCGGTCTGGGTTTCTTACGTGAGGATTTCAATAAACAGACCAGTGAATTTAGCGGTGGTTGGCGTATGCGTATTGAATTAGCCAAACTGTTGCTTCAGAATCCGGATGTATTGCTGTTGGATGAGCCTACCAATCACTTGGATATTGAGTCTATCCAGTGGTTGGAAGATTTCTTGATAAGCAGTGCAAAAGCTGTAATTGTAATCAGCCACGACCGTAAGTTTGTAGATAACATCACTACCCGCACCATCGAAGTGACCATGGGGCGTATTTATGATTATAAAGTAAACTATTCCCAGTATCTGACATTGCGTAAAGAACGCCGTGAACAGCAGATGAAGCAGTATGAAGAGCAGCAGAAGATGATTCAGGAAACGAAAGACTTTATAGAACGCTTCAAAGGTACGTATAGTAAGACTTTGCAAGTGCAGAGCCGTGTGAAGATGCTGGAAAAGCTGGAACTGATTGAAGTGGATGAAGAAGATACGTCAGCCTTGCGACTCAAATTCCCGCCTTCTCCGCGTAGTGGAAACTATCCCGTAATTATGGACAGGGTAGGGAAGGCTTATGGCGACCATGTGGTTTTCAAAGACGCTTCGTTGACTATAGAAAGAGGGGATAAAGTGGCTTTTGTGGGTAAGAACGGTGAAGGTAAGTCTACTTTGGTGAAATGTATCATGAATGAGATAGATCACGAGGGAACTTTAACACTGGGACACAATGTACAGATAGGTTATTTTGCTCAGAATCAAGCTTCTTTATTGGATGAAAATCTGACTGTTTTTCAAACGATAGATGATGTGGCTAAAGGCGAGATACGTAATAAAATACGAGACTTATTGGGTGCATTTATGTTTGGTGGTCCTGAGGCATCTATGAAGAAAGTAAAGGTACTAAGTGGTGGTGAGCGTACCCGCTTGGCAATGGTTAAACTGTTATTGGAGCCTGTGAATCTGCTTATCTTGGATGAGTCTACCAACCACTTGGATATGAAAACCAAAGATATTCTGAAGCAAGCATTGGTGGACTTTGATGGAACCTTGATTGTTGTATCTCATGACCGTGACTTTTTGGACGGATTAGTGACGAAAGTGTATGAATTTGGGAACAAAAAGGTGAAAGAACATCTCTGTGGTATCTATGAGTTCCTTGAAACAAAGAAATTGGAAAGCTTGCAGGGGTTGGAAAAATAAGCTAGTTTTGTGTCTGTTAACTTTAAGAAAGAGGAAAGATGCAGGCTGCTAACATAGATATAAATAAGATACAAAAAGGAGACGAGACCGAGTTTCGTCTTCTTTTTAATCTTTTCTATCCCCGCCTGATGTCTGTTGCCTGTCGTTTTGTTTCTGATGCTGTGGCCGAAGATATAGTGCAAAGTGTTTTTGTGATGTATTGGGAATAAAAAGCGACTTTGATTCCTGATGCTATTCATTCCTACCTTTATAAATGTACCCAGAATAACTGCTTGAATTACCTGAAACATCAGGCCATAGTGCTTGGGCATGAAGAAGAAGTGCGCTTGGCAGAAGAACGTATTGCTTTTCAGTCGGAAAGATCGGATGCCAATGAATTATGGAATGAAGTGGTAGAACGTGACATCCGGAAACTGCTGGAAGATTCTATAGCCAAATTACCTCCCAAATGTCGTCAGGCTTTTGAACTCTCCTATTTTAAAGAGATGACTTATAAAGAAATAGCAGAGGCTATGCACATCTCACCCCGTACCGTGGAAGAACATGTTCAGAAAGCTACTAAATTCCTAAGAACAGAATTGAAAGGCATCCTGTTTTGTCTGTTATTTCTGCTCCGCTAGTCCTCTGTTTTATAGTCTTAAAAACCTTCTTGAAAGGGAGGAAAGAAGAAAATGCAGGAAAAAGTATTTTTTTCTCTTTTTAACCCCGTAGTCTTTGTTCGTTGAGTTGTCTTAATTATGTAAGTCAATAAAAAGAAGCATAATTTTAAGGTGAATGGAAGACGAAATTTTAATAAGATATATAGGTAAGCGTTGTTCTACAGAAGAAGAAAAACAGGTGCGTGAATGGTTGTCGGACAGGGAAAACCGTCGGCATTTATTTGAATTGGAACAAGTGTGGGGGCTGAAAACAGAAATGCGTTTTTCTGAAAGTAAGCACATAAATCAAGCTTATCAGCGGTTAAGTGGACAACTGGGATTTGAGAAGAAGGAAGCGAAGAATGAAAAGCGGGTATGGAGAATAACGGCAAGAGAATGGTTGAAGTATGCAGCTATATTGGTTGTTGTTTCTTTGTTTGCGGCGAATCTGTTCTATATTACTAAAGAAGATCCGGTGGCATATAATACGGTTGTAGTGCCGAAAGGGCAAAGGGTTTCTTTATTGTTGAGCGATGGAACCACCGTATGGCTGAATGCAGAAAGCCGCTTCTCTTATCCGGCTAAGTTTTCGGAGAAATATAGAACAGTGAAATTGGAAGGAGAAGGTTATTTTGAAGTAGCTCATAATCCCAAATCTCCGTTTACGGTTGTATTGCCCATGCTGAATGTGCGTGTGTTGGGAACTAAATTTAATGCTAAAGCATATTTGGATGAGCCTAGCTGGATAACCTTGAAAGAAGGTTCGGTGGAAGTTTCCACATTAGATAATAAGAGTAAGGAAAGGATGATTCCCAATGATCAGGTGTATTATACAATGAGTGATGGATTGATCTTGATAAGAAGTACGGAAGCCTCAAGTGTAGATACTTGGACCACAGGAGATCTAAGATTTGAGAATAAGACACTGAAAGAGATGGCAAAAGCGATAGAACGCCGGTATGATATGAAAATCAAAATAATGGATAGTTCTTTGGTGGAAGAATATTTCACTTGCCATTTCAGAAAAGACTTGACCATAGAACAAGCTATGGAGTTGTTGAAAGAAACAAGGCGCGTAAATTATAAAATAGAGAAAAAGACGGTATACCTTTATAAAAAATGATAGTATGTGAAACCTTAAAATAATTAATGCCTATGGAGTAAATGCCTTTGGAAAAAGAAGGGCCGAAGATGCACCACCATCTTTCGACCCGGACTAATGAGTAACCTTATAATTTATTACAAACTAATCAATTACAAATGTATGGATAATATTATGAAATGCACGCCATTTGGTGAGCAAAAATCACTATGGTCTCGAAAAACATTGTTAATTATGAAATTCTTTGTACTTTTTCTATTGCTGGGAACTATCCCGTGTCTGGCTGGTGTTGCCTATTCACAGAACGTGAAGATGTCCTTGAATATGGAAAATACTACGGTACGTGATGTCATTGCTGCCATTGAAAAACAGGGCGATTTCTATTTTACCTATAATTTGAATCAAATTAATGTCAATAGAAAAGTCTCGATTAAGGTAGAGAATAAGACGGTCAATCAGATATTGGATCAATTATTCTCGGAATATGGTATTGACTATAAGATTGAAAATCGTCATATTGTATTATATAAGAAGGCGGCTGAAGGAGTGGCAGCCGTGAAACAACAGAAAACAATTCAAGGTACTATTGTTGACGACCAAGGTGAGACTATTATTGGTGCCAGTGTCTTGGAGAAGGGTACTACTAATGGTACAATTACTGATTTTGACGGACACTTTTCTTTGCCTATCAGTAGTGGTACGGAGTTGATTGTTTCTTATGTAGGTTATACTACAAAGACTGTTAAGATAGGGAATCAATCTATTATTAAAATTGTGTTGGTGGAAGATACCAAGACATTGGACGAAGTGGTTGTTATCGGTTATGGTACACAGAAGAAGTCTGACGTATCCGGTTCTGTAACAACCGTATCCGGTGAGAAATTGACTAAGATGCCGACTGCCAATGCCGAAGCTGCTTTGCAGGGTATGGCTCCGGGATTATCTGTCAACTTTGGTAGTGGTGCTCCAGGTACAGCGGCAACATTGCAGGTTCGTGGTATTACAACGTGGGGAACAGATAATTCTCCGCTGGTTATTATTGATGGAGTACCGGGAGACATGTCTTATTTGAATCCTGAAGACATAAAATCAATGTCTGTCCTAAAAGATGCTGCAACTGCTGCTATTTATGGTGCACGTGCTGCTGCTGGTGTTATTTTAATAGAGACACATAGAGGTGGTATGCAGGCTCCAAAGATTCAATTCTCTGCTTATGTAGGTATGGATGATTTGCCTAAACGCATGGAAGTCTGTAATTCAGCAGAATTTATTCAGGTACGTAAAATGGCTTTGAGTAATGCCGGATATTCACCTGAGGAATGGCCTAGATATATTGCTGCATATGAGAAAGATCCATCTCAGTTTGCTGATACAGACTGGCAAGATGAATATTACCGTCGTGCATTGACCCAAAAATATACGATTGGTTACACAGCTGGTAATGAAATAATGAATGTTGCTCTTTCAGGTTTTTATTCAGGAACGGATGGTATAGTTATAGGTACTGATGAAAAGAAATATGGATTCCGTCTTAACTCAGATGTAACTCGTGGTAAATTTAAAATGGGTGAATCAATTAGCTATAGTCGTTGGGAAGCTACTCCTGAGGTGGATACTGGATTTCCGGGAATGTTTCAAACTACTAATATTGAACCTTTAGTTTCTGTTTATGATGAAAGAAATGAAGGAGGATTTGGAGGAGCAATTGCAGGTATGGATATGTCAGATGCTGCTAATCCTGTTGCTTTTAATAAATTAATTCGTACGGACTCTGCCAATGATTATCTTTCGGCTTCTGGTTATATCCAGTATGAACCGATTAAGAATTTGATTTTTAAATTCCGCGCAAGCCGTAGTATTTATTGGGGTAGTTATAAACAGTTTATACCTACTTATGAAGTGGGAGTTTTGAAAAAGAATACAAAGGCTTCTTTGTACGAACAGCGTAAAAAAACGATGAATGACTTGATGGAATTTACTGCGAATTGGGACAAATCTTTTAAGGATCATAATATTCAAGCTCTTTTCGGATTATCTCAAGAAGAGAATAAGTATGATGATCTTAGTGCGACAGGTAAAAAGTTTGAAAATAACGATATGGATCTGATGGGACATGCGCAGCAAGATTTTTCAGCAGGAGGTGCATTTACTCGTAGTGGTTTACGTTCTGTTTTTGGGCGTGTAAGTTATAACTATAAGTATCGCTATATGATAATGGCGTCTTGTCGTTACGATGGATCTTCTCGTTTTGCTGATGGTAATAAATGGGGCTTCTTTCCATCTGTATCTCTTGGGTGGAATATCGCTAATGAGGATTTTTGGGAAAATTTGAAGGAAACCGTTTCCATGTTCAAGTTACGTTTGAGCTATGGCGGATTAGGTAATCAGTCGATAGGTGTTTATAAATATATTCCGATATTGAATTCAGATGCTACATCATTGAACTATGCACTGAATGGAAAAGATATTTCATTAGGATATGGTATTACAGGATTACCATCTGCCAATATTAAATGGGAAACTACTATCTATAAGAATATTGGTATAGATCTTGGTTTATGGAATAATAAACTTGAATTATCCGCAGAAGCTTATATTAAGGATACCCGTGATATGCTTTCAAGCAAGAATATCAGTTTATGTACTGGTTTTGGATCATTAGTAGTTAATGATGGTAAATTGCGTACAACTGGTTTTGAAATGCAAGCTATATATCATGGAAGAGTAGGAGGAGTGAAATATGATTTGGATATGAATCTCTCTCATTATAAAAGTGTACTGAAAGCTATGGCTGACCCTAACTATCAATATGAATATGGACCGGCACGAACTTATGTAGGGGGTGAGATTGGAGAATTTTGGGTCTTGAGGACTGCCGGCATATTCCAGTCACAGGCAGAGGTTGATGAATGGAATAAAGCTCATGGTCATGAGGATAAAAATGGTAATTGGATACCTTTACAACCATCTGCAAAACCTGGAGATATTCGTTTCATTGATCAGAATGGCGATGGCTTGCTTGATTCTGGTGATAAGGAAAAAGTGGGTAGCGGTAATCCGAAAGTCGTTTTAGGTTTTAATGTAAATCTTGCTTATAAGAATTTTGATTTAGTCGCTAATTTCTATGGTAACTTTGGGGTTAAACGCTATAATTATATGAAATTGCAACTTCAGCGCATGGACAAGAACTTTAATTACGGTAAGGATGCCTTGAAAGCTTGGACTCCTGAAAATCCGAATACAGATGTTCCACGTGCGGTACAGGGAGATCCAAATAAGAATAATGCAGTGTCCGACCGATTTGTTGAAAATGGAAATTTCTTACGGTTAAATAACTTACAAATAGGATATAATCTACCTAACAGAGCTTGTAAGCAGTTGGGAATTGCTAATTTGCGTCTTTATATTGGTGGAAGTCGTCTGTTTACTATTACCAGTTATAAAGGCTATGACCCGGCTGTCGGAGCAGAGGCCGGCAAGATGGGTGCCGATTATGCTTTATATCCATTAAGCCGTAGTTATATGGTGGGACTTAAATTTGGTTTCTAATTAATGTAAAACTTGAAGATTATGAAAATAAAAAATATATTTTTATCAGCTTTAATTCTGGGAACTTTATCTACTTCTTGCACAGGTAATTTTCTAGATGAGGAACGTAATCCTAATTCGCTTTCTCCAAGTATTTTTTGGAAAAACGAGGCAGATATCTTAAAAGGGTTGACGAGTGTATATGGTGCGTTGCAAGGCAGTGGTGGATGGGCAGCTTCTTATGAACGCTATATTGTAGTGGACAATTATCGTAGTGATGAAGTCGTTTTTAGACCTGATGTTAGTAGTTGGGATAATATAGCATCTTTTGTAAATGATCCTAATAATGGTACTACGGAAAAGGAATGGACTCAATTATATAGAGGCATCAATATAGCTAATCAGTGCTTGGATAATATTCCTAATGTACCGGGTGAGACAGATGCTTTGGTAAAGCTAAAGAAAACGGCAATGGCTGAGGCGCGTTTTTTAAGAGCCTATTATTATTATCGTCTATACTTAAACTATGGTGAAAGAGTTCCCATTTATTTAAAGCAATTAGAGGGAAAAGATGAGGAGTTCTATCCAAAACAAGCTGAACCAGGTGAGTTGATATCATTGATTGAAACTGAATTGTCAGAGGTACAGAAAGAACTGCCTACAGAATATGATGCAGCAGGTAAAGGGTGTGTAACAACTTATGCAGCAGCTGCAATTCTAGGCAAATTTTATATGTTCCGACATGAACTGGGGAAAGCAGAAAAAGAATTCGAGAAATTGATAGGAAAATTTGAATTAGTTGATAATTATGAAGATAATTTTGATGGACTTCATAAAAATAATCGTGAATCAATTTTTGAAGTTCAGTATTCAGGCGATAGAACAGGAGGCCGAAAAGAATACAGTAACATTGCAGAGCATCTTGTGTCTGGTAATGTTGGAGGATACGAAGAAGCATTTCCGTCCAATTGGCTGTTTGATTTATTAAAGAAAGATCTGACGGTAGACGGGAAATATAGTATGCGTTTATATGGAACAATTTTGTTTGATGATCCCAATACTAAAATGTGGTATATTGGTGAAGGCGAACATTTTTCAGACTATGATGGCCCCAATAAGTTGTTGTGGAAGAAGTTTGCCACTTGGGATGAATCATTAAGCAGTGATTGGTGGGCTAGTGCTTTCAATATTCCCATTGTGCGTTATGCTGATGTATTATTGCTTTATGCAGAATGTTTAAATGATAGAGGTGATACTTCTTCAGCAATAGATCGTATAAATGAGGTACGTAGGCGTGCTCGTGTTCCTGAATTGAGTAAGACGATGACAAAAGAAGAAGTCCTGGCTCATTTACAGAATGTGGAACGCCCGTGTGAACTTGCTTTTGAAGGATCTCGTTGGTATGATTTGATTCGATGGGGAATTGTTGAAACTACGTTAAAAGCGAATGGTAAGAAGTTTGCTGAAAACTATGTTGATACCAAACATAAATTGTTCCCTATACCTCGTGCTGAATTCCTAATGAATCCTACATGGGAGCAGAATCCGAACTTCAGTAAATAATCAATTCTTTTATTATTAGGTCTTTATTCGGAGAGAATATTCTCTCCGGAAGAGATCTCTTTAACTCAATAGTGTATGAAAAAGATAGTTAGAATGCTTTCTCTTTCCGGAGCCGTATTGTGTATTCTGAATGCATGTACCTCGCCTTCGGGACAAACTCAGGTAGGAAATTTACTTTCTCAGCAGAGTGATTTTTGTAATTTAATCAATATAAAGAATGTACCTCAACAGGAACGGTTCTATGATGCATATGTATTTTCGGATTTAGGTGCATGGTCAACCTATGCTTTGCCGGAGAATGAGAGTAATCAGTATGCCGGAGCATTTATCGGTCCCATGACTATGACCGGTCGTGGATGGATTGCCGGTAGTTTGGCAGAGCCTAAGTTGAAAGTGAATGGTGAACCGTATAGCTTGGTGCGTAATGTGCAGACGGTAAAGTATCTGCCGGGACGTTTGGTGCAAGAATTCAATGACGAACAATTAAATTTTGTAACAGAACTCTGTTTCGGAACTTCTCGTACAGCAGTGGTTCGTTCTATCATAAAGAATGTAAGCCAGGAACCTGTCACGGTTTCTTTGTCCTGGAACGGAGGTGTCTTTGATAAAGCCTCTGTATTAAGTATGGCAGACAAGAATGTTTCTGTTCTTCGCTTGGCAGATTCCACTTGTACGATGATGCGCTTCTGTACGGCAGATCAGGTAATGTTGGTAAATAAAGATAGTTTGCAAGCCATAGAAAAATCAGAATTGGTGCTGCAACCGAATGCTACCTATCAATCAGAATATACACAGACTATGATGTTGCGTGGAGAGGATGTTCAGAAGGAACTTGCATCGCTTACCACTTTGGATATAAATGCCTGCTTTGATGCCAATAAGCAGCGTTGGAACCAGAATATTGCTTCCTTGTTGACCGGTGACAGTAAATATTTGAATGATAATAAATATCGCAGGGTTCTTGTGAAAGCAATGATGACATTGAACAGTAACTGGCGTTCTGCTGCCGGTGATATTCTGCATGCCGGCAGTAATCCGTCTTATAATGGTTTTATTAATGGCATCTGGTCATGGGATTCTTGGAAAATAGCTTCGGGCAACGCATTATATAATCCTGAAATGGCAAAAGATGAAATGCGCACTTTATTTGATTATCAGGCTGAGAATGGTATGGTTCCCGATTTCATCAGTTATAATAAGAAGCGTAATAACTGGCGTGACTCTAAGCCTCCTGTAGCTGCGTGGGGAGCTATGAATGTTTATAAAGCAACCGGAGACCGTGCATTCCTGGAAGAAATGTTTGATAAGTTATATAAATTTCACCAGTGGTGGTATACAGACCGTGACCATGACCATAACGGTATCTGCGAATATGGCTCTACCGATGGTACTTTGATTGCAGCAGCTTGGGAAAGCGGTATGGATAATGGAGTTTGATTTGATGATGCTGTGATGCTGAAGAATGGAGAAAATACATGGTCTATGAATCAGGAGAATATTTGTTTGAACTCCTTCCTTTATGCAGAAAAAAATATTCTGGCAGAAATGGCTACCATTTTAGGGAAGAAAGAACTGGCAGACCAGTTGATTGCCGATGCCCAGAAAATAAAAGAGCATATCCAAACGAAGATGTTCGATAAAGAAACAGGTTTCTTCTATGATACCCGCATAGAGACTGGAGAATTTATAAAAGTAATGGGTGCTGAATGCTGGTTGCCGTTATGGGCAGGTGTTGCTACTCCGGAACAAGCTGAACAGGTAATGAAGAAAATGATGGACCCAACTAAATTTAATTCCACTCTTCCATTGGGTACACTGGATATTAGCCATCCTCGTCTTCGTCCTATCCGTGGATATTGGAGAGGTCCTGTTTGGGTAGACCAGGTTTATTTCGGTATTACCGGACTTCGTAATTATGGTTATGATAAGGAAGCCGATTTTCTGCTTGAGAAGTTCATAGATAATGCACGGGGATTGACTACAGACGGTCCTATTCACGAAAATTATAATCCTTTGACGGGAGAGACTTTGAACAGCCCGAATTTTGGTTGGTCTTCTGCTTTAATCATCAAAATGTTATTGAATAAGTAAATGATAAATTTATGAGAAAATTAAATATAGCTTTAAGTCTGGCACTTTTGTTTCCACTTGCAGCATTGGCGCAATATGATGGTGCACCAATGCAGAAAACTCAGGAGGCGAAGAAAGTGGAACAGACTGTCCGCAGAGATAAATATCCTCATTCGGATAATGATTGGGAAAATTTTGATGTACTTCATATCAACCGTTTACCTTCTGCTGCTAACTTTATGGGCTACCCCACTAAGGATATGGCAATGCAGGGAGATAAGGTACAATCTCCTTATTTCCAATCCTTAAACGGTACATGGAAATTTCATTTTGTACCTCGTTCCGATCAACGTCCATTGGATTTCTTTCAAAAAGGATTTGACGTTTCAGGTTGGAATGATATAAAAGTTCCTTCCAACTGGGAGTTACAGGGCTTTGGCTATCCTTTCTATGTGGGTAGTGGGTATGGCATAAAGAAGAATCCGCCGTTGATTGCGGTTGAGAATAGTCCGGTTGGTTCTTATAAGCGTACCTTTACCGTTCCGGCAAACTGGAATAAACGCCAGATTATCCTTTACTTTGGCGGGGTAGCTTCTGCTTTTTATGTATGGATAAATGGTGAGAAAGTGGGATATTCCCAAGATTCCAAAACTCCATCAGAGTTTGATATCACTCCCTATGTGAAACAAGGAGAGAATGAGATAGCCGTACAAGTATTTAAGTTCAGTGACGGATATTATCTGGAAGATCAGGACTATTGGCGTTTTGCCGGCATCCAGCGGGATGTGTATGTCTATGCCCGCCCCGAAATTCATGTACGTGACTATGAAGTGGTGACCGATCTGGATGGAGAATATAAGAATGCAGACTTTAATCTTTATCTTGAATTGGGTAAGACAAAAGAAGGAAAGATTAAGGGTGTTGAAGTGGAAGTGAGCTTACTGGACAAAGCAGGTAAGAGCATCTATAGTGAGCGCAAGCGCTGGAATAGTGCCGATAAGGAACTGCATTTTAAGAAAGAAATAATAGAACCTTTGTTGTGGAGTGCGGAAAAGCCGAACCTTTACCGCCTGTTACTTACTTTACGTGTGAATGGCAAACCGGAACAATACATTTGCCAGAATATCGGTTTCCGTAAATCAGAAATTAAACATGCACAGTTGTTGGTAAATGGCAAACCGATTTATATAAAAGGTGTAAATAGGCACGAGCACGATCCTTATAACGGTCATGTGGTAGATGAGGCATCCATGCTGCGTGATATTCAATTAATGAAAGAGAATAATATAAATAGTGTACGCACATCCCATTATCCCAATGATCCCAGATGGTATGAATTGTGTGATATTTATGGCCTGTATGTAGTCAATGAAGCCAATATTGAAAGCCACGGCATGGGATATAAACCCGACCAATGTTTGGCTAATCAACCGGAGTGGGAAAAAGCATTTGTTGACCGCACGGAACGTATGTTTGAGCGTGATAAGAATCATCCTTGTGTTATCATTTGGTCATTGGGAAATGAAACGGGTGAGGGGTGTAACTTTGCAACGACTTATAAATGGATACATGCCAATGACCGTTCACAACGTCCCGTACATTCGGAAGATGGTATCAAGGGTTCGTATACTGATATTTTCTGTCCGATGTATAAAAAGATAGATGTATTGATCAATCATACTCTTTATCTTCCTACCAAACCGCTTATTCTTTGTGAATATGCCCATGCTATGGGTAACAGTGAAGGAAACCTTCAGGATTATTGGGATGTAATCGAGAAATATCCTTCTTTGCAAGGCGGACATATCTGGGACTGGGTGGATCAAGGTCTGTATGCGAAGACTCCTGATGGTAAATTCTATTGGGCATACGGAGGTGATTTAGCTCCGAAAGGTACTCCTAGTACGGCTAACTTCTGTATGAATGGTTTGATTGCTGCGGATCGCACATTGAAACCACATATTCATGAAGTGAAGAAAGTTTATCAAAACATCACTTTCTCCTTACTTGATTATCATGAAGGCTTGGTAGAATTGCATAATAAGTATTTCTTTACAGATCTGAGTGATTTCAACTTCACATGGAGATTGGAAGGCAATGGAGAAACCCTTGCTACGGGCACTATTGATAATGTTTCTTTGGTTCCCTTGCATACGGGTATGTTCAAGACTTCGTTCCCTGAAATACAGGCTAAGCCGGGAGTTGAGTATTTCTTGAATTTCTATGCCTCTTTAAAGCAAGAGGAAGGTTTATTGAAAGCAGGAACGGAACTGGCGGATGCACAGGTAAAACTTCCATTCTATCAACCTTTTGTATCAAATGTTCAATCTTCACCGGTAGCGGTTGATGATGCGGCTTCCATCCTGACACTAAGAGCGGGAGATTTGAGTGTGGGCTTTGATAAAGCGACGGGAGCTTTGACTTCTTATAAAGAAGGAAGCACTGAATTGATAAAAGAAGCATTACGCCCTAATTTCTGGCGCCCTGTAACAGATAATGATATGGGAAATGATATGAATGTAACTTTGCGTCCATGGCGTGAAGCCGGGCGACAGGCAAAATTGGTTTCAATGGAACAGAAAGCATTGGGCGGTGATGCTTATGAAGTGACTTCCCATTATAAGCTGCCGGTAGCGGAATCGGGTTTCATTGTAAACTATCATTTCTCAGGAAAAGGATACCTGGATGTAAATTGTACCTTTATTCCGGGCAACGATACTTTACCTTTCTTGTCTCGTATGGGAGTGAGTATTACGTTGAACAAGCAATTTGACCAGATGGAATGGCTGGGACGCGATCCTCATGAGAATTATATAGACCGTAATACTTCTTCGTATGTAGGCTTGTATAAAGGTAGTGTAGCCGATCAATACTTTCCTTATGACCGTCCTCAGGAAAACGGAAATAAAACAGAAGTTCGTTGGATGAGTTTGACAGATGGCGACGGACAAGGATTAATGGCGATTGGGCAGCCATATATCAGCACCAGTGCTTATTTATTCCCTACGGAAGATCTGGATGAACCGGGAACACGCAAGTCGCAGCGTCATCTATCTGATATTCAGCCTAAGGATATGGTAACTTGGAATATTGATTTGAAACAGATGGGTGTCGGTGGTGATACCAGTTGGGGGGCATATCCTCACCAGCCCTATTTGATTCCGGCAGAGCGTATGTCTTTCTCATTCCGTTTTTGTCCTGTTCGGCAAGGTGGAGTATCCGGTAATCAGCAATATCTTAATTTGAAATAATGGGTTTATATAGATAATTGAGGACTTGACTTATTAAAGAGCTCTCATAATGTTGAGTCCTTTTTGTGAATAAATAAGGTTGAAGAGGGGATGGTTCAGTGATGAAGTGTCCTCTCAAGAAAAAACAGCTTGAATGAAAGATCTCATTCAAGCTGTTTTGATTAATAAGAATAGTTCTTTATCAGTTATATTTAGTTATAAGCTTTGTTTTGAGTGATAACGGTGGGGTTTTGACTAATGACTTCCAATGGAACCGGCAACAAGAGTTCATCCTCTGTGATTGTTACATTCTTAGAGCTGTTTTTAAGTACAGTGATAGCCCTACCTGTGCGTATCAAGTCAAACCAACGATGGAATTCTAATGCAAACTCTACTTGCCGTTCATGTTCGCATGCTAATGCTACCGTATTATATTGAGTAGGATAACCTGAAGCACCATAATGAGGCAGTCCGACTCTGTCACGCACTTCATTCATATATTTAGCATCACCGGTAGCCTCTGTCAACATTAGTAATACGTCAGCATAACGTAATATAATGAAATTATTATCGGCGGCTTCTCTCAATCCATTCACTTCTGCGTTTTCATCTTTCCATTTTATACTATATTTTACAGATACCAGTTCTCCGCTGGCTGTTGTATATCCATTTTGAATAGAAATATCGCGTCGAGAGTCATTGGGTTCGTATGCATTCCACAAATCATCTGATACTTGATTCATACCACCTCCCCATGCTGTAATGATTCGATTGTCGAGTGGGGTAAACATCGCCCAATAAGAGCTATATGGGTTAGACTTACCACCTTTATACTGTATCTCAAAAAATAGATTCTGCTCCATTCTTTTTATTCAAATCCCATAAATCAGCATAAGGAACCAGACTAAATTTTCCGTACACTTTTTTTAGTGCCTTTTCTGCTTCACTTTTATTGCCTACCGTCAGGTATACTTTGCCTAATAATGTATTAGCTGCATCTGCATTTGCTGCTCCGGTAAAGCGCTCTTTGCTTTTTGCCGGAAGATTTTCTGCTGCAAATAGTAAATCATCAATGATGGCATCATATACTTGAGTTTGCGGTGTACGGGGTTGTTGCAAAGATTCGCTAACACTAAGTGGCGTAAGAACCAACGGGACATCTCCCCCATGCCCGGGTCATATCAAAATAGTATAAAGCGCGTAGGAAACGAGCTTCTGCTTGTAAAGATGCTTTAGAACTAAAATCTGCTCCTGTACTCTTAGATAGTATATTGTTGATGATAAAAATTGATTTATAATAATTGTTCCAATAACCTAATACAAGGGTATTGTTCGGGTCCATTCCAACATGCGTGTCAAATGCTTCGTAATCTTTCACATTACCGGCTGTATTGTCATTGTAGGCATTATCAGACATCAATTCTCCAAAAAAAGATGGCAAACTTTCCGGCCCATAAAGGGTGTAGAGGCTATTATAAGCGGCTGTCATAGCAACTTCAAAATCACTTTCAGTCTTGTAGAAAGCGTTTTCATTTGCATTTGAGATAGGGGAACGATCTAGGAAATCGTCACATCCTGCCAACATCAGTATCGAGGATAATGCTATAATATATTTAAACTTATTCATTTCTTTATTATTTTGAGTTATACTACATTGTGTCATAATAAGATTAAAAACCAATATTGATACCGGCAGTAGCTGTAAACGGATTAGGATAAGAACCATAATCGTATCCTACACGATATCCGGATTGGAATGTACTGCCTTCCGGATCATAGTTGGAATAATCAGAAAAGACATAAACATTTTCAAGGTTTACATATAACTTTAAGTTAGACAGTCTCAATCGCTTAGTTACTGAAGCTGGGAAATTATATCCTAAACGAATATTTTTAATGCGAACAAAAGATCCGTCTTCTACCCAGTAAGTTGAGCTTTGAGCTTGTACCGTATTTTGTGTAACACGTGGCTTAAATATATGTCCATCTCCAGGATTTTCATCAGATCTCCAATAATTGGTTACAGACTGATAAGCATTTCGATTGCCATTAAATGATTTCAGGAAGCGGGAATGTTGGTTCATTATTTCCCCACCTTGGGAACCCGTCAACATAACTGACAACTCGATTCCTTTATAGGAGAAATTGTTAGTCATACCCCATGTAAAATCAGGTTGGTAATTACCAATGATTGTCCGGTCATTAGAATCAATAATTCCCTCTCCGGTTACATCTCTCACTTTGGGGTCGCCTGCTTCACTACCGGGATATACGGGAACTCCATTATCAATGTCCTTCTGGCTTAATACACCATCGAATATGTATCCGTAATAATTACCGATAGGTTGGCCTACTTCGGTTTTTGAGATTGCATCATTGGTTGTTACCATAATGGGAGCATCATTGGCGCCTAATTTTAATACTTTGTTGCGGTTTGCTGAAATATTGAAATCTGTTGTCCAGGTAAACGCACCATCCAGATTTCGGGTGGAAATAAAGAATTCCACACCTTTGTTTTCTAGTTTGCCTATATTGGTTAAAGTAGACTGGAATCCTGTCAAGACAGGCGCAGGTACATCCAATAACAAATCATGAGTTCTGGAGTAATAGAGGTCTAATGAAAGGTTGATACGGTTGTTGAATAGCCCGGCATCTAAACCGAAATTGACCTGTCCTGTCTTCTCCCACTTTAATTCAGGATCGGGCAATGTGTTGGTATAAAGTCCTTGGGTTACAGTTCCGCTTTGTACATAAGATGAATAGCCTAATAAGCCGATAGCACCGTAATTCGGTATCTGATTGTTTCCGGTAACACCATAACTAAGTCTCAATTTCAAGTTATTCAGCCAATTTATATCTTTCATAAATTCCTCTTCTGAAACTCTCCATGCTATAGATGCTGACGGGAAATATCCCCAACGATTATTCTTTCCGAAGCGTGAACATCCATCTGTACGAAGGGCTGCGGAAGCCAAGTATTTACCTTTATAAGAATAAGTGGCACGGGCAAGGAAAGAAATTAAGGCCCATTCTGTTTCAGAAGTCGATCCGCGGGTTACTTTACCTGCATTGATGGTATGAACCAGATCATTAGGAAATGATCCACCGGTCATTTCACTGTATTCCAGAGTTTGTTCCTGCATGGTGTAGCCCACCAAGCCGGTAACCGAATGATCGTTATTAAATGTTTTGTTATAATTTAAAGTATTTTCCCATACCCAGTTGGTGGATCGCATGGTTACAAAATTGGCTTCAGCGTCTACCCATCCTGAATATCCCCAGTCTTGCCCTGCATTCCAATATGATTTATAATGAGAGTCTTCCGTATTGGCATTGAAAGACATTTTGAAATTAAGCCCGTCTAGAATTTTGTAATCAATAAAACTGTTGACCAATACCATATCTGTTGTCTTCTTTTTAGACATTTCGCGGGTCAATGAGTAGGGATGCCATAATTGGAAACCATATTTAACGAAAGTATTCCAAATAGATTCCGGATCTTTGAATCCCAAGCTCCCTGTTCCTACGCGGAGAGGGAAGATGGGATCACTTTGCACCGCCAGACTGACAGCATCAGATTTGCCTGCTGTGCCGTAAGAGGAATCATTAGTACGGGTCAGACCAATTTTTAGTCCGGCGCTCAATCGGTCATTGAACTTATGATTAATATTACTACGGATCGAAAGTCGGTCATAATTATTCTGATCTACTACTCCTTCTTGAGTCAGATATCCTGCTGAAAACATGAATTGAGTCTTTTCGGAACCACCTGAAGCAGATACTTGTGCATTATGAGTGAATGCAGTTCTGAATAATACATCTTGCCAGTCCGTTCCATTTCCTATTCTGGCCAGCCATTCGGGATCAGAGAATTCCTCTGGAATGACAGTATCCATACCACGTACAGCATTGGGATTGTTTTTTAAGGTTGTAGCCCATGTATTATTACGGGCGGCAGTTTCAAAATCAATCCATTCCT
>Ga0192242_10060_pt1 | contig 54691 bp, 52 predicted proteins | sample Koala_Koa27_J3_FD_131235 | JGI IMG/M metagenome (GOLD analysis project Ga0192242, IMG submission 131235) | Enriched cells from koala feces incubated with labeled cellulose particles, San Francisco Zoo, California, United States - Koala_Koa2-7_J3 ...
ACTTGCGGTCTCGAATGTGTTTTATAGTATTGCGTCCAAAGCAAATAAAATAAAAACCATAAAACAAATGAGAAACGTAAGAGTAGTAGGATTCTAAAGATAAGACTTATTCGGTAAAGCTGATCCTGTATTATGATCGGGTAAAATAAACGCTACCATTTCGATGAGAAGGTTTTTCTTACCGAGGATGATTGGAATAGACTAACAGATAAAACAATCCGACTCACAGATTCCCGACTCATTGAGATCCGTAGTTATATGAACGATCAGATCCTTAAGGCCGAAAAAACAATCAAGAGATTAGGAAATAAATTTACGGATAAAGAGTTCGAGCGGTTGATGTTCCCTCATAGGCAGAAAGAAAGCCAGCAGGAAGAAATTAAAATAACCACAAAACCAAATTATCAGACTACTCAAAACTCTCCGAATTCCAAACAACGGAGAAAGAAAAAAGAACTCATGGAGCTTTGGGACAATGTATTGAAACAGAACTTCAAAGAGGGCAGGATCGGCAATCACGATTCCATGCAAGTAGCCAAGAAGAGCTTCCTTCGGTTTAAACCAGACATTAGGTTTAAGGATATCACACCGGATTTTCTCTATCAATATGAAAGATGGATGCTTGACCGAGGGTGCAGTATTACAACCGTCTCCATATATCAGAGAGCGTTAAAAAGCATTATAAACCTTGCGATTGATCCATATCAATTTTTTAAACGAGACGATTATCCTTTTGGCAAGCGAATCCAAAATGAAGTATGAGATCCGCAGAGGAAAGAACATAAAAAAGCCCCTCAAAAAAGAAGAAATACTCAGGGTACGGGATGCCAAAGGTTTGGATGAAGAAACGGAATACAGACGTGATATAGGGGTTGCTATCGAAAAACAAATGACTATCATTGACTCCACACGACACACCCAAAACACTAATGTTATTTCTGTTTCTTCTGGACTAAGAAAAATACGGATTAATTACGTTATGACCTTTATTATCCAGCCATTTATTAAAAGCGGACGGCAAAGTTTCATCTATCTGATAAGAATCGTATTCCTTATATATCTTACCGATTATATCGGTGTGCAGTCGAGGAAGAGACCTGTCTTTTAACAGACAAACATCCTTCCGTATCCCGTACATATATCCTACCTCGAAACTAACATTAGCATTGACGCTTACACCTTCGTAATTCTCGAAGAGTGCGATTGCAAAATCGCAAGCATGCAGATGCGCAATGATGTTGTAGTACAAATCATCGGTATATTCTCTATCGTCCGCTCTTAGTAATACAATACCCCTCTTGGCGAGGAATGCTCTTAGGATATCTACGGTTTTATTATAAATGGGTAAGGAGCCGAACCGCATTATCATAAATGCGATCTTCTTTCCCTCATGGTCCTTCCGGATTTTGTCAACTATATGGGCAACTTCAGTCGGTATCTCCCGCTTCAATTCCAGTGGGTTCAGAGAAGAAATTTCGATATATTCCTCTTCGTTGATTCCGGATAAGATGATGCTGACCTTGATGGTATTATCCGATAACTGTTCATCTATCCCTATCCCAAACATAATATCGACCTTTAATTGGGCAATAGTTTGTATGTCATTAAGGATAGTAGTCATTATTTCTGAAGAGATTTCCCTTTTTGTCGATATTTGCACCAATGCATTTTTCGATCTTTTCAGATCGTTATCAGAAATGAAAGGAGATGCTTTTAATTGGGATTTTAAATTCTCAAGGCCGTCTTTATGTAGAAATATATCGGTAACGACAGAAAGACCGGACATCTTTAAAATTTCACTTACATCGGCAAAATCTAAATTTACGAAACCATTTGAGGTAATAATAGAATTGATAATTTCTATCGGGGAAATCAGATAATTACTAGAAATTTCAAACGCTTCTGAAATGGTCATTAATGGATTATTGGAGGAAATAGAGTCGTTTGAAAGTAAAATCAGAGAATCTGTATTCGCCTTGAGTTCGGAGATAGAATTCGTTGCAATTTCCTGCCTTCTTACGCCCTCCATAGCATAGGGAAGAGAGGCAATCGTCACAGTTACTTTTCCGAATTCTTTCCTGCATAGATCGGCAATAACCGGAGTCGCTCCTGTTCCCGTCCCACCGCCAAGACAAGACAAAATAAAAATACTGGAGAACCTTCTTTGGCTTAGAGTGTTATGAATGAGATCATAACTTTCAATCGCAAAACTTCTACCCACTTTAGGATCGTGTTTTGCGCCGGATCCATCACCAATCGGTAATTTATTCTGTCTTGGCAATTTAAGTCTTTCAAGACTACTAATATCTGTATCAATAACCAATATATTTTCCTTACTAACCAAATTTGAATTATACAGTTTTCTGGCAGCTGCATAACTTCCCCCTCCGACACAAATAGCTAAAATCATGATTCTTAGTGTTGATTTAATATTGTAAATTTAACAATTTCAACTGATTTACCATCAGATGTATTCAGATCGTTAAGGCGACGATAATGAGAAAAATAATAAAACCTAAAAGACAGAAATATGCATCATACATATGGTAATATTGCCCGTCTCTTGTCTTCCTTCCTTTCCAGATTTTGATATATGGCTTTCTTCGAAAAATATTAATTAGGTTGATAAATATCCAACCTGCAATGATTCCTATTGATTTAAATAAATTAAAGCCCAACATCCCTGTTCGTTTAATTACTTTTCTGAATTACCATCGGTTTTTGGTCGAAAAATCCCAGTTTAATCCATTGATTTAAAATTTTTTATGGAACAAAAAAGAGTTACGATTATAAATCGTAACTCTTTCATTTTCAGGCTCCTCAACTAGGACTTGAACCTAGGACCCCCTGATTAACAGTCAGGTGCTCTAACCAACTGAGCTATTGAGGAGTGTTGTGCGGTACTGTTATTTCCCGATTGCGAGTGCAAATATATAACGTGTTTTTTATTTCTGCAAATAATTTCTTAAAAAATATCGTTTTATTCCGGCATTTCCGGTGATATAAATTCCTTTTTGCCGTTCAATCTGAAACTTACGTAAGTTATCGGCACTCCTTGTTTCAAATAAAATTCTTCATAAGTAGTCTTCACGGACAGTATTTCATCCGCAAATTCCATACCGTATATATCAGTATTTTGCTCGACAAGTTCCAAACCATTCACACGGATTACCTCTTTTGTATAATCATGCAGTTCTCGACAATCCGTTTTAAGATGAATTAATCCATTTGGTTTTAAAAATTCCGCATACATCGATAAGAAGACAGATGAGGTCAGGCGTTTTTTCTCTCGTCCTTTCTTGAGCTGCGGATCAGGGAAGGTAATCCATATTTCATCTATTTCATCCTTTGTAAAAAACGAGTTTATAAATTCTATTCTGGTACGTAAAAAACCTATATTATTCATTTGATTTTCGGTTGCGGTTTTAGCCCCTCTCCACATGCGAGCGCCTTTTATGTCTATTCCGATGTAATTTGTTTCCGGATTCCTCACTCCCAGACCCACTGTATACTCCCCTCTTCCGCATCCGAGTTCAAGGCAAACCGGATTATCGTTCCTGAAAAATTCTTTTCTCCACGCACCTTTTATATAATGATCCTTCCTGAAAATATCGTCGAATTCGGGCTGCAACAGGCAACCGAACGTTTCATTTTCTTTAAATCTTTTAAATTTATTCTTTCCCATTATCCTTAACTTTGACACCCAAACCGGATATACCGCTGACTTCAGTTTCCGGCAACAGATGATTGAACTTAACCCTATATTCTCCCTGTTTCATTAACCTGACATTACTCCGGTAGATGACTTCGGTATCACCCGAATTTCCATGGATAATATTGATACTTATTGTATCGGTAAAATAAACACGACCGGGGTCCATTGTCTCCACGGTTAAATTAATTTTATCATACTTAAAAAGTTCCGTGGTGCGAACGAAGATTATGAGTTCCCTTACGGATACCGTATCGCTATTATCAAAAAAAATATAGGCAGGTTCGGAAGAATCCCATCCGCTACTATCGATCCCCGTGAAATAGAGATTTTTCTCTCTTGAGCAAGCCGCAAACATTAAAATAACCAATATAAAACAACCAGGTTTTATTTTACTGGACATTATTTTTCGGCTTTTTATTTCTGTATTTATTCTTTCTTACGGGGGGTCTTTTCTGGTTATCCTTAGGTTGTTCTTTTGCAGTCGTTTCCTGCACATTTTTTTCAACTTGCGGTTTACCATTGGAGTTTTTCCTATCCCTATTGTTCTTCCGTGGTTTTTTATTAGCACTGTCGAATCTTGTAATACTGTCCTCCCCTACTACGTTCTTGTAATCCGGTTCTACCTCTTTTTTTGAATTGTTGTAGTCGGCAAGATTTTGAACCTTTATTCCTTTGCGGTTCATCCTGATGATCTCATTCACTTTCTCGATAGAAAGAGGGATGGAAGCAACATTGGAATGCGGGTCGCTGCTGAAGTACATAGTGCGGTTAAAGATATCCGTTTTAACAAGGTAATAATTTGCATCATCCGCTTCGATAGGCGCCATTATGCGAGGGATCTCCTTACGGGCATCAATATAAGTGTCAAGCTCATATATCAGACAACATTTAAGTTTACCGCACTGTCCTGCAAGTTTCTGTGGATTCATGGATATCTCCTGTATCCTCGCCGAATTGATTGTAACGGAAACAAAGTTCGATATCCAAGACGCACAGCACAACTCTCTTCCACACGATCCAATACCTCCTATCCTTCCGGCCTCCTGACGTGCTCCGATTTGCTTCATTTCTACGCGTATACGAAACCTTTCGGCAAATATTTTTATAAGTTCGCGGAAATCCACACGTTCATCTGCAATATAATAGAAGATTGCCTTCAACTTATCACCCTGATACTCCACATCGCCGATCTTCATATTGAGATTAAGATCTGCTGCAATCTGCCTGGATTGGATCATGGTCGAATGTTCGAGGGCTATCGCTTCCTGCCATTTTTCTATATCGGCAGGCTTAGCCTTTCTGTAAATTTTGCGGAATTCAGCGTTCGCAATATTAAACCCAGTTTTTTTCATCTGAGCGAATACCAGATCTCCGCATAGAGAAACGATACCCGTATCGTACCCCGGATTTGATTCTACAACTACTATATCTCCCTTTTTAAGAGGAAGGTCATTTACATTCTTATAATACCCTTTCCGTGTATTCTTAAATTGGATTTCAAATATATCATCAGGCTTATTACTCGGATATTCTTCCAACCAATCGTAAACATTAAGTTTACTACCGCCTGCACATACCGAAACTTTAGTATCCTCAGAACCATCGGTTATGAAACAACATCCTCGCCCTATATTTAATTTACACTTATTATTTTTACAATTATCACAACTCATATGTTGAAATTTAGCTACAAAGTTACTTTTATTTTCGATATTTTCCTATATGCGAATTCCATGTAGTTCTGAAGGGATAAAAAAAATATTTTCGGTTCCTTATACAATAATTACGGTTACAAAACGATTTTAAAAGTATCTATGGTATACGAGTTTTTTATTTTAGTATGAACTAAATGTTAAATTGCTGGAAAATTTGAAAACTTTTTTTTGTTTAGTTTTCTGTCATACATTTGCAGAAAATTATTTCGTTTACAATGGACTTAAGATTAAAAATAGTCAACTCAGCCATGAATCTTTTTCTGAAGTACGGATTGAAGAATGTAACCATGGACAATGTGGCTGTAAACATCTGAATTTCCAAAAGAACTATTTATGTGAATTTTTCGAACAAAAAAGAATTGCTGGCCGCCTGCGTAGATAAAATGATAGAGGCTCATAATGAGTTCGAGGTAGAACTGAAAAGAACGACTTCCAATATAATTGAGGAAATTTTTATAATGATGAGCAATCTGGACGAGCATTTTCACTGCAGGACGAAGTTCGAAATGGACCTCAAAAGATTTTATCCGGACATTTATGAAGACAAAATAGGAAGACAGTATGACAGCGCTTATGAGAAAATGAAAACAATACTTCAGAAAGGGGTGGAACAAGGAATAATAAGTCCGGATACCAATTTGGATTTTGCCGTATTCCTGATTTTGGAGACTATTTATAATATACTGATCCGACCGGAAACTTTTGTTACAAAAAAAATATCGGTAATAGATGCTTTCAGGTATATAATCATCTATTTCTTCAGAGGTATATCAACAGATAAAGGTATAGCCATTATGGATGAGAAAATAAATGAAATGAAAAACATTAAATAAATATGATTAAAAGAATTTTGTTGCTACTGACCGTGTTCACGGCCTTCTTACTTACAGAATCCGTGGCTCAGCAAAGGGTAAACATCACCCTCGACGAAGCGATTAAGATCGCCCTGAACGATAATCCGACCATCCGGATCGCGGAATTGGAGATTCAAAGACAGGAATATGTAAAAAAAGAAACCAAAGGTAATCTACTGCCGTTCATTACAGGCAACGGATCTTATGATTACAATCTGCAAAACTCGGTTATGTTCATGCCGGTGGATATATTCGGCCCCGGAACAGGAGGAGCGATGCGTATGGGTTTCGACCATAGTTTTACTGGCGGCTTCGCATTGTCCCTTCCGGTTTATATGCCGACCATTTACAAAACACTGCAATTGAACGATCAGCAGATGCTTGCAGCAGTAGAGGCTGCAAGAGCATCGGAAATCACTCTGGTCAATCAGGTAAAGAAGGCGTATTTTTCGATTCTTCTGGCTGAAAATTCACTCGAGGTGATCGACAAGAATATCGAATACGCGGAAATTGTAGTAAAAGATACGCGCAACTCCTTCAATCAGGGGATATCGTCCGAATACGATCTTATTACCGCCGAAGTGCAGTTGAATAATCTCCGACCTACGAAGATAAGCACGGAAAATAGTATCAGGGTTACGCGCCTGATGCTGAATATGCTCTTGTCGCTTCCTATCGAAACAATACTTGAACTCGAAGAGCAACTATATGAATACAAGGATTATGTAGCCGACCCATATGATTTTTACGTAGATCTTACAGGAAACACCGAACTGCGCCAAATAGATATTCAAAAAGATATCCTTGCGAAACAGTTTGAAATTCAGAGGGCCCAAAGGTATCCGAACCTCAGCGCTATAGCGCAATATAACGTTTACTCACAGAGTAACGATCTCAAAATAGGACATTACCAATGGAAAGGCTCGTCGCTGGTAGGGTTGCAACTGAACATTCCTATATTTTCAGGATTCACAAATACCAATAAAGAAAGTCAGATCAGGAATAACATCCGCCAACTCGAAAAGCAGAGGGAATATCTTGAAGACAATATAAACGTTCAGGCACAGACATCCATAAGCAATCTGGTACAAGCCAAAGAACAAATGTTAGCCAACGAGTCCACGCGCGCGCAGGCTCAAAAAGGATACAGCATTGCGAAAATGAGATACGACGTAGGAGCAGGTACCATCGTGGAGCTCAATAGCGCACAAATGGCACTCCTTCAAGCATATCTTAACTTTTCACAGTCCATATACGATTATATGAGCGCGCTTGCGGACTACGAAGAAATTATCGGAAGAACAGAATAAATGTTAAACGTAAAATACATAATTAAAATGAGAACAAGCATTATTTTTAAAAATGCAGGTTTGTTGGCAGTTTTGGCTTTAATGGCTGGATGCGGAGGTGGAAACAATTCTGCTGCAACGGAAGAGGTTAAACTACCCATAGTCAAAACAACTACAGCCGTTATCGGAACTGTTGATAACAAGGAAGAGTTCACCGGTACGATACAACCGTATACATACAACAAGATCAGTCCCAGCATCGGCGGACGTATCGAACGAATCCATGTTGAAGTGGGAGCCCGCGTACGCAAAGGACAGCTTCTCGTGGAGATGGATAAGAATCAGTTTCTTCAATCGCAAGTGCAGTTGGAGAACCTTATAGCAGACCTCAACCGTTACAGGAATCTGTATGAAGAAGGCGGTATCTCTAAACAACAATTGGATCAGATGGAGACCCAGGTTAACGTGGCACAGCATGCTATCGACAACCTTGAAGAGAATACTAACCTGCTCTCTCCTGTGGACGGTATCGTTACTGAGAGGGTTTACGATCCGGGCGACGTATATTCAGATGCTGACGGACGTATCCTGTCAGTTATGCAGATGGACAGGGTTAAGGTTCAGGTTAACATTTCTGAAGTTTATTTCCCTCATGTTTATGTAGGAATGCCGGTTGAAGTTACATTGGATGTGTATTCAGGAGATGTATTCGCAGGTAACGTATCGCTCATCTATCCGGCTATCGATGCAGGAACACGTACATTCGTTACCGAGATCACTATCCCTAACCAGGATATGAGGATCAGGCCGGGTATGTTCGCAAGGGTTGCGCTTAACTTCGGTGAAACTGAAAAAGTCCTCGTACCGGATGTTGCTGTCGGCAAACAGATGGGATCGAACGAACGCTATGTGTTCGTAATCGAAAACGGGAATGTGGCGCGACGCAAAGTTGTTGACGCAGGTAAGATCGTAGGTTCGAATATCGAGGTAAACTCTGGGTTGAGTGCAGGCGAGCAGGTTGTGATCGCAGGTATACAGAAACTTCTTGACGGAATCGAGGTAGAAATATCCAAATAGTGCAGATAAGCTGCCGGATATCCGGCATTGCGGGTAAAGAAACTTAAAAAGAAGAACAAACATGAAAATATACGAAACGTCCGTACGGAAACCTATATCTACGATACTTATATTTATCGGTGTTATAGTTTTCGGTCTGTTTTCGCTGAGGAACCTGTCCATAGATATGTATCCGGACATGGATATTCCTACCATTACTATCCTGACGACCTATCAGGGAGCGAATGCGGCCGATATCGAAACCAATGTTTCCCGTATACTCGAGGACAACCTCAATACGGTAGAAAATCTTAAAAAGATTACTTCCACATCCCAGGATAATATATCCCTGGTACAGCTCGAATTCGAATGGGGTTCCGACCTTAACGAGGCAGCCAACGACATCCGCGACGTTATAGGACGTACCACGACTGATCTACCGGATGAAGCTGAAACACCTATGGTATTCAAGTTCAGTTCCAGCATGATCCCTGTGATCATACTCTATGCAACAGCAGAAGAGAGTTATCCTGCACTGAACAAAATACTCGATGAAAAACTGGTAAACGTTCTCAATAGGGTTAACGGTGTCGGGGCCGTGAGTCTTATGGGTAGCCCGGTAAGGGAAGTGCAAGTAAATGTAGATCCGAAAAAGATCGAAGCATACAACCTGTCCATAGAACAGATCGGACAACTTATCGCTGCTGAGAATCTCGATACACCCGGCGGTAATCTCGATATCGGACAGCAGACGCTGAGCATCCGTTCAATGGGAGAATTCAATTCCAGCGATGAACTGAAAAAGGTAGTTGTAACGACTATCGACGGCAAACAGATTTATCTATCGGATGTTGCGGAAATCAAGGATACGCTGGAAAAAACGACTCTCGACGAACGCATCAACGGGAAACTCGGGGTGCGTGTAATCGTACAGAAACAATCCGGAGCGAATACGGTAAATATCGCCAAGGAGGTAACCAAGGCTATCGACGACATACAGAAGACCCTTCCTCCAGATGTGAAACTCGGTGTAATCATCGACATGTCGGATTCTATTAAAAACAGTATCAACAGTTTGAGTGAAACGGTAATGTACGCGTTTATCTTCGTGATGGTGGTCGTATTATTCTTCCTCGGAAGATGGAGGGCAACGTTCATAATCGTACTTACCATTCCTGTATCACTTATCGTATCCTTCATATACCTTTATATAACGGGCAGTACGCTGAATATTATATCGCTCAGTTCGCTCTCCATTGCTATCGGTATGGTGGTGGATGATGCCATCGTGGTACTCGAAAACATCACCAAACATATCGAGAAAGGTAGTTCGCCGAGGGAAGCTTCCATATATGCTACGAATGAGGTATGGCTGGCAGTTATTGCGACGACGCTCGTGGTTGTTGCCGTGTTTATGCCGCTTACAATGCTTTCAGGTATGGCAGGTATTATGTTCCGCGAACTCGGATGGATCGTATCGCTTGTAACCGTGGTCTCTACTCTTGCAGCTATATCTTTGACTCCGATGCTTACCTCGCTCATGCTGAGAGCACAGCAGACCCATACATACAAAGGCCTCGGAATACTATTCAAACCTATCGATAAGTTCCTCGACTGGATGGACGCCTTCTACGCACGCATGCTTACTTGGTCTGTAAGGCACAGGACGTTTATCCTTCTCGTAGCAGTATTGGTATTCGTATCGAGTATATTCCTTCTCGGACGAGTGCCAACTGAATTCTACCCTAAATCGGACGACGGCCGTATCAGCGCAACGGTAAAACTCGAGCAGGGAGTAAGCGTGGAGTATACGATGGTCGTGGCAAGACATCTGGATTCATTGTTCAAAACAAAATATCCTGAAATATCGACTCTTTCTACCAGTGCAGGAACGGCAAGTTCGGACAATGCAATCGCAGCGATGCAGGAGGAGACCGGAACCCACATTATAAATTATTTGATGAACCTTTCCGATACGAAGGACCGCGACCGTACGATATTCGACATAGCGGATCTTCTCAGGGAAGATTTGGATAATATCGCAGAAGTGGTGGATTACAGTGTCACTGCAGGGGGAAGTGTAGGCGGAACCAAAGCAGATATCAGCGTCAAAATATTCGGGTATGACTTCGACGTTACCGATGCGCTTGCTCGTGACCTGAGATATAAGATCCGAGAAATTCCCGGAGCAGCAGACGTACAGTTAAGCCGTGAAGACATGAGACCCGAGCTTCGAATAATTTACGATAGGGAAAAACTTTCATATTACGGACTTACTACCGGAACGGTTTCTTCATATGTCAGAAATCGTATAAACGGACTTACCGCATCCCAATATCGTGAAGACGGGGACGAATATGACATCGTGGTACGTTATGCGGAAGATTTCAGGACAAGTGTGGACGATATAGAAAACATAATCATATATAACTCGTTGGGAAGGCCTATAAAACTCAAAGATGTCGGTAAGGTTGTAGAAGAATTCGCTCCACCTACAATCGAGCGTGAAGACCGCCAGCGTGTCGTTTCAGTAGATATTACACTTTCCGGAGCAGCGATGGGTGAAGTGGTGAAGGAAGTGCAGGAAGTGTTGAGTCAGGAAGAAATTCCGGAAGGTGTATTTATCGAACTCGGAGGTAGTTACGAAGATCAGCAGGATTCGTTTGCGGATCTTTTCACACTACTCTTCCTTATCGTGGTACTCGTTTACATAGTAATGGCGACTCAGTTCGAATCATTCAGGATGCCATTTATCATCATGCTTTCTCTTCCGTTCGCATTTACCGGTGTGTTTATTGTACTGTATCTGACAGGCACTCCGCTCAGTATCATCGCCCTTATCGGAGCCATAATGCTCGTGGGTATCGTGGTTAAGAACGGTATCGTGATGGTGGACTTCATGAATCTGCTCCGCGACAGGGGAATGTCGATTAACCAGGCGGTAATCAACGCGGGTAAATCGCGTCTTCGTCCGGTAATGATGACCACCCTTACGACAATTCTGGGTATGATTCCGCTGGCAGTGGGTGCTGGCGAAGGATCGGAGATATGGAAGCCCATGGGTATCGCCGTTATCGGAGGTCTTACGTTCTCCACTATCCTTACGCTGATCGTGGTACCGGTGGTTTACTCGGTATTCGGAGCGGGTAGGCTTAAGAGAGAGCGTAAAAGGGAATTGAAACTTGTTGAAGAATTAAATTAAATTTAAATTATCGGTAATGAAATCAGTTTTCATAAGCTATAATCAAGCGTTGACCGATCCGGTCAACGCTATAATGGACAGACTGCATATACGTGGCTATACCAAAGTTGAAACCGTTCACGGACGGGGCAGCTTCACAGGAGAACCCCACATGGGCAAACACACGTGGCCTGCCATGAATTCTGCGATAATAACTATCGTAAACGACGATAAAGTAAGGCCTCTCTTGGATGCACTGCGTAAATTGGACTCCCGCACGGAAATGCAGGGACTCAGAGCATTCGTTTGGAATATAGAGGACCAGCTCTAATAAATTCTGCAATACGAAAAACGGAGTCTTCGACTCCGTTTTTTATTATAATTGTTTAAAGATATACTGCGTAACAGGTTTAATCGTATTGTCGGCGGCTTCTTACCATTTCACTTCTCAATAAAACGTATTCCTTAAGAACACGTTTTAGTTTAATCCGGTTTAATTTTTAAGCAGTTCCCTGAGTCGCATCATTGCTTCCAGATAATAATAATCTGCATAAGTTAGCGGAACGTTTATCTCCGTATTACCCGGCAGGGAGCCTACACTGTGTTTCAAAATAAACCCTCCGTTTGTGCCTATAGGCGCGGTGTATTCATCTGAAGAAAGGACACGTATCTGTTTCTCGGCAACGTCCAGATATTTCTTACTGTTGGCCTTATCGTATTGGCTTAGCTCGATAAGGGCCGAGGAAATGATGGCAGCGGCAGAAGCATCCCTGTAGCAATTCGGCTGATCCGGCGCATTGAAGTCCCAATACGGAATATAGTCGTCCGGCATATTCGGATGGTTCAAAATGAAACCTGCAATTCCTTTAGCCTGTTCCAAATACCTTTCAAGCCCTGTCTCCCTATACATCATAGTATACCCGTACAAGCTCCACGACGTCCCACGCGCCCATGCGGAATCATCGCTGTATCCCTGATTGGTTTGTTTTATGGCAGGCTGTCCCGTAATGGTATCGTAAGATATCAGGTGCCATGAGCTGTAATCGTCCCGGAAGTGGTTTTTAATTGTCACGTCAGCATGTGAAACGGCGATATCGTAGAACATACTGTCCCCGGATTCTTTGAAGGCCCACATCAACAGCTCGAGGTTCATCAGGTTATCGATTATAACGGGGAAATCCCATACATTCTTATTCCAGTCCCATGAACGTGTTGTCCCCACGGTCTTATTGAATCTCGTACTGAGCGACCTGGCGCCTGTAAGAAGAACTTCTTTGTATGATTCGATACTGTCGATCCTTAATCCGTTACCGAAGCTGCAGTTGAGCATAAAACCGACATCGTGATCGGTAGTAGTATATTTCTCCCGTTCCACGCGGGCAGTAATTTTTTCCGCATAATTTTTTAGGTCAGGATCACCGCTGTATTCATAGAGATACCACAGGACCCCGGGGAAGAAGCCGCTGCACCACCAATGGGAATCGGATGTTACCAGCTTCCCATATTTATCGATAGTTTTAGGAAGCCTGCCTTCCATGCCGTCGATCGTCCCGGCCATGAATAACGACTGTTTTACAGCATGCTCCATACTTTCATCGATAACTGCCATTATCGGTTTTTCGGTGTTTTTTTCTTTACAGCAACAAGATGCAAAAATCATTACTGCAAAAAATAAAAATGTAAACTTTTTCATATTTGTTTTTTAATTGTCGTTAGTTCTGAACGGAGAAGCAGGAAGTCCCTCCTTATTATACAGACTCGTCTTCGGGTTACGTCCGAAGCCATAGTTTACAATAGTAGGATTATTATCTATCTGGTTACTCCACACTACTACCGTATTTCCTTTTATTTCAGCATCGGCCCATACGAAATTACCGTCACGACCTGCTATTGCAAAACCCTCTCCCCTGCCGTCTGTAAATTTAAGTCCGCTTCCGGCATGATCAAAATTTAAGATTATGCGGTTCCCATCTATTTCCATAGAATTATACACGGGACCTGAATAAACGAGTTTCGATTCGCCGTAAACTTTATTTCTCGCGATAAGGGCGAGCCTCCGTCCTATTTTCTGTTTATTTTTAGGATGTACGTCCGACGGATTCTCTGGGTTGGCATTATCGATCGCGACTACCATTCCGGTGTTTCGTATGGATAGAGTCTGCAACTGCGCCTCTCTTACCAGAGCATCCTGTCCTCCTTTTGCAGGAACATCTTCCGGATTATCCCTGTTTGCTAGCTGAACATAATAGAACGGAAAGTCTCCCTGCTCCCAACGGTAGCGCCAATCTTTAATCAGAACTTCCATCTGTTCCCTGTAAATTTTAGCGGTACCTCCATTCGACTCACCCTGATACCATAAAGCACCTCTAATGGTATATGGAATCAACGGATTTATCATCGCGTTCCAGCATACGAACGGACTATGCTGATCGGTATGCGGGTTTCTCGGAGGAGAAGGCTTGCGTGTTCGTGGAGCACTCGCATTCACATCCTGCGACCGGGAATTATCCGAAACATTACGTTCGCTGTCCGTCACACCGTTCTCAGCCTCCCATTTGTCAAGCAGGGTTTTATATCTGCCGTAAGCATGTCCTATATCGTAATCCTTACATGCATCGTAATATTTATCGAGAAGCGGCAGCATCCGCTCATTATTTTTCAAAGCATCTTCGCTTGTCCATGTCTCGATGGTACTCGCACCGAAGGAAGACACGATAAGGCCTACGGGAATTTTATATTTGTTGTATATATCGCGTGCAAAAAAGTACGCAGCGGCAGACAGATGTCCTACTGTTTCCGGCGATACTACTTCCCAGATACCCCTACATGTATCCACCGGTGTGTCGCTGGTGGCGAATTCTACTGTGTACATTCTTATCTGAGGATATTTGGCATTAGCAACTTCCTTCTCTTCGTCATAAACCCTGCACCAGTAGCGGTCCTCTTTGGCAACGGTCATGACCATATTGGACTGTCCGGAACACAGCCATACTTTCCCTATATAAATATCATTGAGTTTAACGGTTCCGCTTCCGCTTACCTCCATCACATAAGGGCCTCCGTGTTTCATTTTCGGCAGAACGGCACTCCATTTCCCCGTTTCATCCGCTTTTGCAGAAACAGAATAACCGTTTAATTTGACGGAAACATCGGTTCCCGGATCGTCCCAACCCCAGATATTGACGTTTTTATCCCTTTGGAGCACCATGTGATCCTGGAACGGACTGCCCAATCTGGTCGTGGAAAAAGATTGCCATGTGACGGCAAAAATAATTGCCGTAATCAAAATGGCGGAAATTCTTTTCAGGTTCATAATTACACGTAGTTTTAGTTGGATAATACAAAGTTAGTAAAATACACGACTATTTATCTCAATCGAACACCGGATGATTAAAGGCATAACGGCAGGATTTTATCCTTGGACTACAAATCCTTTAATTCCGGATCAGGACCAAATTATAGTTATAGATAATTTCCATAAATTCCGGAGCCTGAAAAAATAAAATAAAAAGTCCCGCAGATGACTCCGTCGACTTGAGATAAATATTCTATTTGGCTTATTTGTTGTAATATTTCCTCAACACATTCTCTACAAAAGAGAAGCTCTTAATTGATTAAAAGGGAATATTATGAAAAATATAATTAATGGAATAGCATTCTGTACGGCGCTACTCTTTTTTTCCTGTACGAGGGGAAAAGGAATAGAGACGGTGATACCGGATACGAAATCGGAAACCGTCGCCATGGATTTTCAAATCCAATTACCCAAACCTGCTTCTTCAGGAATAAATACAGTCGAAGGTACGGATCAGGAGAATTATATAAAAGATATAACTGTCCTGGCGTTCAAAGTAGACGATTCGGATCCTGCAAATGTGAAAGAATATTTTTTATACAAGGCACAGGGACACTCTATAGAAAATATGTCGACTTCGAGCCACAAAAAATTTACCGTAACTATATTTAAAAAAGATTTCGATCAGAAATTCGTACTTCTCGCCAATGCAGCGGATGCAACAGCCCATATCAGTAAGGCAGACAGTATGACCCTTAAAAACGATCTTCTAGAAGATATTATATTCGAAAATAATAACGTATGGCATGCCGCATCACAAAACCAGTTCACTCCGCTCCCAATGTGGGGTGAAAGCGCACCGGAACGTATAGACGATTCGACTACACAGGTAGGAACTGTAAAATTACTCCGATCTATTGCAAGGGTGGATGTCTGGCTGAGTACGGATGAGGCTAAAGAAGATTTCGTACTCGATGAAATCTATATCTATAACCATCTTAACGAAGGTAAGGTCGCTCCCTACCCTGACGACAATATATGGGATACTGATAATTATATAGTTAAAAACGTTTCACTTCCCTCTACTTACCAGAAGATCAGGGATCCGTTCAATATAAAGGCGGCAAACGACGGAACTGTTAATTACATTCCTACTTCTTATATCTTCGAAGCCCCTGAGGTCGATATTACTAATTCATCAGATGCTACATGTATAGTAATCGGTGGTAAATATAAAGATGACGCCACAACCTCATACTACAGGGTGGATTTCTTTAAAAGGAACAGCGATGACGACATGGAAGCATATATGCAGATACTGAGGAATCATATTTACCGTATAAATATTATGTCCGTTAAAGGAAGCGGATATACCGATCCCGACGAAGCGTTCGAAGCCAAATCGCAGAATATGGACGTGGAAGTAATCTATTGGAACGAAGGAGATATAACGGATGTGGTTTTCGACAATCAATATATGCTGGGAGTGAGCCAGGGAGAGTATTATGTACCTAAAAAACAGGCGGAATATTCTATTATCGTAACCACTGACTATCCGGGCGGATGGAAAGAAAATTTCGATGAAACCACATACCACTGGCTGCATTTCGTTTCAGGACAGTTCGGCGGAGAAAATTCCAAAGATACAGTGATATTCAGTGTCGATGAAAACTTTGGAGACACCGAACGTGTGGGCTATTTCACATTCACTGCTGGTCGTCTTGTTTACAAGGTAAAAGTTACGCAGGGGATAGGAGACGCGCTTACTCTTCAGGTAGTCGATAATGACGGGAAGCCCATATCCGAACTGATATTCCTTTGCGGACTGGGGAATGCAACGGTCTCTCCACAAAGTTACGATGTTATGTGGACGCCGGATGACCTTCCCCTTATGGTAAGCAAGGTCTCTGTTTCCGACGTAGATTTCACACACGACAATGGCTACGATATACCTGAAACTCATCATCAATCTACAGGTGGAATTATTTCACATTCTATTAAACCTCCTTTGATGACTGACGCTGAAGTTCATCCTGATAACGGGAACCCGTTCCTTGAAAAAACGATAAGATATAATTATATGGTGACGGACAACGGAGCCATCGAAGCAAAGACAATTCTGCTGCGACAGATTCATTATGATGTTATTGCTGTTCCCGAGGAAAAATACGAACTTGACGGAAGTACATATACATTATATGTAAGATCCAATGCGAACTGGACCGCAACATTAATAAACGACAAGGACAAGGTAGTTAAAACACCTTCCAGCTGGAGCGGAGGTATAAATACAGGTGAAGGGACGCCTATACAATTTACAGTAATCGAAACAAACGACATAAACTCTGCGACAGCTACAATAAGATTCGACTATCAGGGAGAACACGGCGTGCAGGAAACAAAGGATGTGGTTCTTAATTTCTTCTCCGAACCGGACGTGATAATAGTACCTACTACCAATTATGCGAACACTTATATGCTTAAACCGGGAGGCGACGGTATCACCTTCCCTGTCGGACAGGCAAATAAAGATGGAATCGTTACACGTATCGGTGCAACGGATGAGATAGAGCTACAACTCTTATGGACGGATGTCGCGGAATATCTGGGAACAGACGCAGCTATACGCAGCTTTGCCATCGAAGGACAGGGATCGTCCGCATCCATTACCGTAATTCCGGGATCGGTACCGGGCAACGCAGTAATAGCAGCTGTGGTAAACGGAACGATACGCTGGAGCTGGCATATCTGGGTGGTCGATTACGACGGATCGGAAACTGTTTCCAACACAGTGTCGGGTTATAAATATGAATTCATGACATATAATTTGGGCGCGACAGACGGAACCAATGGCTCGGACGGTTCGTTAGGTTTGGTTTATCAATGGGGTAGAAAAGATCCGTTCCCCGGTATAGCAAGCATATCGGGAACATCGGCACGGACTATTTACAACGCTAAGAACACCGTAACGACGAGCCTTCCGTAAATCACTCGCCTTCTTCCATGACTGAACCGACCAATCTTGAAAATGCCATAGAAAATCCTATGAATTTCTATTACGGAGCAAGTACAAGCGACTGGTACAGTGGCAAAACCACAAACTACAACGATTACCTATGGGCTGACGCGAGCAATAATAAAACCCCATACGATCCATGTCCATACGGCTGGAGGGTTCCGCATAATCAGGGTTCTACTATTCCATGGGCAGAAATATCCAGCGGAACAAAGATGGAGTCAACCTATGGTATAATTTTTTCAGGAATCGGTTACTGGCAGGCTGCAGGACAAAGGTCTAATTCGAACGGAGCAAATTATGTATGGAGTACAAATACTTCGTATAGTTATATGGGTTTCTTCTGGGGAGCAGCTCCTAACGGAAACGAAGCACGTAAATTCGAATTTTATTCCAACGGAAATCTTAGTGCATGGCAGACCGGCATGCGCGATTTAGGATTTTCGATAAGGTGTGTCAAAGACAATTAATCAAACCTATCCGGGGCGCCTCACAAGGGCGCCTTTTAAACGGCATGTATTTTGAAAAATAAAAAATATGGAGCTCAATATACCTAAAAACGATAAGAGGAGAATAGTCATTATCGGCGGAGGGTTTGCAGGGATGACCCTCGCGAAAAAACTCGCCGGCAGCAACTATCAGGTGGTTCTGATCGATAAGAATAATTATCATCAGTTCCAACCATTACTTTATCAGGTCGCAACAGCAGAATTAACCGCAGAAGAGATTTCGTTCCCGTTCCGTAAAATATTCCGGAAACACGACAATATAATCTTCCGCATAGCTGAATTTATAAGGATGGATGCAAAAACCAAAACAGTTGTTACGGATAAGGGATATATAGATTACGATTATCTGGTGCTTGCGGTAGGATCTGTATCGAATTTTTTCGGAATGAATAATGTCGAGGCAAATGCACTTCCGATGAAATCTTCTTCCGATGCACTGGACATACGAAACCATATTTTAGAGAATATAGAAAAAGCATCCATAACGGCAGACTCCGCAATCAAACGTTCATTACTGAACGTAGTCATAGTCGGAGGAGGCGCCACAGGCATAGAACTCGCAGGCGCGGTCTCGGAGATGCGGAACAATATGAGGAAGGGCGACTCCCACGATATGTACGAAGAGCTTGAGATATATCTCATCGAGGGTACGGGAGCGCTACTGGGCAATATGGGGACGAAAGTTTCGGACAAAACGTTAAAACTTCTCCGGAAAAAAGGAGTAAATGTTTTGCTGAATTCAACTGTATCGGATTACATCAACGGACAAATCGTTCTCAAAACAGGCAAGACGATTCCGACATCCAATGCTATATGGACGAGCGGTGTAAAGATAGATAAAATAGACGGAGTTCCGGAAGAACTGACTACGAATGGAGGCAGGATAAATACCGACGGTTATTTTACAATCAAAGGCCTCCCGGATGTTTTTATCATAGGAGATGCATCGATGCAGACGGATATTAAAAATCCCAAAGGTTATCCTCAACTGGCACGCGTAGCTATGGAACAAGCCCAACATCTGGCAAAAAATTTTATAAGAATATCGGAAGAAAAAAATCCCGTGCCTTTTAAATATAAGGAATATCCGGTAATGGCGGTAGTCGGCAGAAACAATGCATTCGCCGAATATAAAAATAAATATATGCTGTCTGGATTTATCGCGTGGTTGGGCTGGGTAATGGTACATATAATACTGGTACTCGGTGTAAACAATAAATTCAGTATACTGCTGGGATGGGCATGGAACTATTACACGAACGACCATCCCGCACGGGTAATAATACGAACTACAAAAAAATCGGCACCAACAGAATAAATTATAACTATGGATAAGAAAAAATTTGCTGTAAAATTACGCCACTTCCTTTTTTCAGGTAAGGGAGTAGATTCGGCACTACTATTTTTAAGAATATATGCAGGAATAATGATCCTTACGCATGGGATTCCCAAAATCATAAACTTCCCGGAACTCTCCAAAACTTTTGCCGATCCGATTGGTTTGGGTCCGCAGTTTTCTCTGTTTCTAATGATACTGGCTGAGGTAGGGTGTGCGTGTCTTATAATGGTTGGACTCATAACGCGCCTGGCTGCCATTCCTTTGGTGTTCGGGTTATTTGTAGCGGCGTTCCTTACCAAACCCGACCTGGTTCTAACGGAATCCGAGAATGCCATCTTATACCTCGGTATTTTTATGACTATCATGATATCCGGAGCTGGAAAGTATTCAGTGGATCGAATCCTGGAGCTGTACTATAGAAAAGAAGAGTAACTCGGTGGGTAAACTTATAATTTTTAATGAAAATCCGGCTATATCCGGATTTTTTTATTTAATTTTAACATAAATTGCTATAGCTAAATACTACAACCAAAGTCCATGAAAAATATTAGAAGAAAAAATCCAAAACTGAATATTATGAAAAATTTTTCCTTACTATTGATTTCAATCTTATGTCTATCCTGTTCGAAAGATAAATTCAGTATTACCGGTATATTTCCGGATAACTCTTATGACAGCACTTATGTTTATATGTGGACCTTTATAGATAATGAAGTTATAGACAGCTCCCTGGTTACGAACGGAAAATTCTATTTCGAGGGAAAAGTAGACTCTATTGTTCCCGTAGCACTGATCCATAGAAAAAGAGTCGTCGAAAGACCGATAATCGAAAAAGGAGATATTTACATCGATGCAGTATCATGCGAACTCAGAGGCACGCCTTCAAATAATAAACTGGGGAAATTTCTAAGCGATTATTCTTCGGTAATGGAACGATATACGGAAGAATTGGATGTTATTAAAAATACCGAAGAACTGAGTAAGGAAGAAAAAGAAATTAAAAGTGAAGAGGTGTCAGACAAGTATAATGCGATTTTTGACTCGTTCGCTTTACCTGTTATAACTGAAAATAAAGATAATTATGTAGGGTTACTTACATACCTTACAATGGTCCGGTTTTATACAGACGAGCAAATAATTTCGAGATATGAACTGCTTGGAAATGAGATGCAGGAAAATAATTACGCAAGAAGGTTTTATAAGGCGGCTATTGCCGCTGCTGCAACCTCACCGGGCAATAAATTTACCGATTTTAGAATCGAAAACGGCAGGATCGGAGGAGGAAGCGTCTCATTATCCGAATACGTTGGAAACGGGAAACTTACCCTTGTCGATTTCTGGGGATCTTGGTGTTATCCATGCCTGATGTCATTCCCAGGTCTAAAGAAAATGTACGAAAAATACCCGGAAGATAAATTCCAGATATTAGGAATATCCGTATCAGATACTGAAACCGGCAGCATGAGCGCAATTAATAAATACGAACTGCCATGGGACAACATCATAAATGCCGAATCCATACCTATAGAATTTTACGGGATCCAAACATTCCCGACCTATATTCTTTTTGACCCGGCGGGAATTATATTGGAAAGATGGGAAGGTTTCGCCAGAAACGAGATTGAGAAATCAATAGAGAATTCGCTGGAAAATAATTAAAAGATTAGTTGTGGATATGCCAGATATCACCGGAATTTTATAAATTTGTCTCCATTCAAATAAAAAATAAATATCAGAAAATGAAAAAATTAGCATTGTTATTTTTTCCCATTTTATTTTTTTCGTGTGCAGATAAATATGTAATAGACGGCACTATCCCTAATTATCGGTTCCGTAACAGTTATATTTACATGCTCGACTTTTTTGATGATTCGAAAATAATAGACAGTGCATTCGTCAAAGAAAATGAATTCAGATTTAAGGGCGAGGCAGATCCGGACCGTCCTGTTATAATACAGGCCGGAAAATTAAGATCGATAGTAATACTTGAAAAAGGTAAAACATCAGTAGACATGTCGGGTCTCGTAAAAACAAAAGGAACTTCATTAAATAATATTTTGAGCGAGTTTCACGCGAATTATACACAATTACATGACTCCTTTAAACAAAATATGCCGGATGACCGTGAGGTAGACTTTATTTCTATTGATAAGTCTACTCACAATATTCTTCAAAATAATAATAACAATATAGTAGGTGTTTTGATACTCACTTTATATGACAAAAGGTTAATGAAAGAATCGAATTTCTTAAAAATATATGAATCCTCCGGCGAGTTTATAAAGGAAAATGAAACAATAAAAAGACTGTATGAATTTTATTCTCGGGAAAGAGGTATATATAAAGGGAAAAAATTCGTGGATTTTACTATACCTGACGGAAATATCGACGGCACTGAGGCTTCTTTGTCCGACTACGTGGGTAAAGGTAAATATACACTCGTAACTTTCTGGGCCTCATGGGAGACCACTTTCTTCAGATATACATCTGACCTGAAAAAATTCTACTCAAAACATCATTCTGAGAATTTAGATATAGTGGGAGTATCAGTAAAAAACCTGAGGGAACATTCGTTGGGAGCCATTCAAAAACATAATATCCCCTGGCCAAATATTTTCAATGCAGGGGAACTTCCCATTGAATTATATGAAATAAAAGATATTCCATTATTTATTCTGTTTGACCCGGAAGGAATAATTATTTATAAATCGAATGGTTTCAACATAAAGGATTTTGAAAAATTTTTGAATTAAATATTTACCCGACTCATAACTGACTTTAAATATAAATTATTATTAACCACATTGCCAAATATATTATCGGAATATTTTTGTTTTTTCCCGTTTTTTTATGTTCCGGGAACGAACATTATTCTTATGAAGTTCCGGAAGGAATCTTCAATATAATCGGCTTTGAAAAGCACATTCCTCGCGTTTCCTATAAATATAACGCCGGATATACAGCTCGAACGAACTCTTTTTTACAAGGAAAAAATAAAAAAAAGCAACCATTCGGCTTTACTGATTCGCACCATATAAAAATAAGTTTTCAACCGGAGAAAGGAACTCTTATGCATGATCTGTATGCATCGGTTTATCATGGTGTCGGAATAGCTCTAAATGATTTCAGAAATTATTCCGAATTGGGTAATCCGTGGTCTTTCTACGTATTTCAGGGAGCGCGCATATTTCGTCTTTCTCCCACATTATCGGTTTTTTACGAATGGAATTTCGGTATATCTACCGGATGGAAATATCATGATAAAGAAAATAACCTTTACAATACGAGTGTAAGCAGTAAAAACAATGCATACATAAATGCAAATTTCTTTTTTGTGTGGAGTATATCACGGACATTGGACCTTTCGGCGGGATTAGCACTTTCACATTTTTCAAACGGTAATACCAAACAGCCCAACAGCGGCGTAAATGTGTTCTCTGGAACTGTAAACATGACATATAATATTGGACGAATATACAAAGAACATGTAAAATCGATCCGTATCAGAGAACTGAACTTCGATAAACATATGATCTATGAGTTGGTTTTATTCGGGTCATGGAAACGACGCGGCATACTGCTCTATGGAAATGAAACGACTCAGTTGGTAAACTCTAAACCGTTTGGTGTCGGTGGAATTACATTTTCACCGTTATATAGTATCAATCCGCGTTTGAGGCTGGGGGGAGCATTGGATATAGTATACGATGCGAGTGCAAACGTAACTTATTCGGATTATAATTATGGAAAATTTGATTACAACATCCCTAAATTCAGCGATCGTTTATCTGCCGGTATCGCGGCTAAAGTAGATTATGTTATGCCGATATTCACCATTTCGGTCGGATTGGGAATGGAAGTGTTAAGGAACGGTGAAGATTACCGGAGATTCTATCAGTCATTAACTTTGAAAACATCCCTTACCGAAAGATTATTCCTGAATCTCGGATACCGGATCAAGGATTTCAGCCTTCCGAGTTTTCTAATGCTCGGAGTCGGTTATAGATTCGGACAGTATTAAAGCTAAATTTTTTTTCTTTTTTTTGTCGAATTGAAATTTTGTTTTACTTTTGTGACCGTAATAACGCGGAAGTAGCTCAGTTGGTAGAGCATTAGCCTTCCAAGCTAAGGGTCGCGAGTTCGAACCTCGTCTTCCGCTCATAAATAAAAAAGGACAGTAGTACACTGTCCTTTTTTATTTAGATTATAACTCACTAATCTTTACCGTATAAGGTCGCACTTATTTTCCAGAAAACCATTTTACTCGAGGTAACGTAAATCACGGAGCTTAAAGGATATTCACGGCATATTTCCGCGCTACCGATATCAACGATCCTTGTTCCGGTTAACTTTCCTCGGAAGAGTCATCGCTATCAACGTCTGGCTCTGTTTCATTTCCGAAATCATCCTCATTGCCATTATCATCATTTTCATCCGGATATTCCGGCGATAACCACATCCGTACCGGTTAAATTTTTCTTAAAATTTTCTGTGTCATAATATATTCGTTATCATCTCAAAAAAGTTTTAGTCTATTCATTCTGAGAATAAAGACTATAGTCAAAAGCATCCCGCATGCCTGTCCTATACGGCACCAGAATCTCTGCCACCCGGACATCCGAACTATTTCTATAATTTCAGTAACCCGTTCTTCCCTGTTCGATATCCTTTCCTCATAAAAATCTTTAAGGGACAGGTAAATATCCATACTATCGACAACCACAGACGATATAAGAATGTTTTCCGAAATTTTAACTTGGGGAATGCTGACCTTATCGCCTTGTCGATATTCTATCAATTCTTTCATTCTGACCTGTCCTATGCTATCGCACTCCAGCAAGGCTTTGATCATAGAACTGTCCGCCTTCACAGCTATTAGAGTATCTCGAAATGTCTCTTTAATAATTACCGTATCCGAACTGATACTATTGAATGATGTCGGGATCTTCCTGACGGCGCAGTTCGTGAATAACAGGACACTCATTGCGGTAATTACAACTATTAATTGCCCTGACCGCCTGTTCAAGCCTGCTGATGCTACGGCGTAATTTTTCATTTTCCTTACGGTTGATTTCAAGTGCCTCACGATTTGCTTTTTTAACGAGTTCGATCATCTGATCCTCCGTTGCTATTTCTTTACTGTGTACTTCTGCTTTTTTTGCCCGGCGGAAATAAAATACCGATGTAAAAATTCCAGTAAATGCTCCAAGCCACCCTATTACAGCTCCTGTAATCTCAATCATTCCTCACCTCCTTTACATTGGGTTTCATTGTTCATAACTATGGTTCGTTTGATTTGCAGTACAAACATACGGCTTGAAAGGCCCCATTTAAAATGGAGTGTACATAATGTACACTCCATTTAATTTCAGCCCTTTTCGATGGCATTTTTGTACGAAATTACTCCAAACAAAAACATTTTAATCATGAGGAAAATCGATTACTTAGTAGTGCATTGCAGTGCAACAAAACCCAGAATCAGGGTCACTGTAGATGACATAGACAGATGGCATAAAGAAAGAGGATTTCGTAAAATCGGCTATCGTTACGTAATATATCCCGATGGAACCATACATAACGGGCGCGATATAACAGAAGCCGGTGCACATGTAGCCGGCAATAACTCCAACAGTATAGGAATATGTTATATAGGCGGCCTTGATATTAACGGCAAAATATCCGATACCCGTACGGCAGCACAGAAATCCTCCATGCTGGCGCTCTTACAACAATTAAAGGAAAAATTCCCCAATGCTCTAATCTGCGGACACAGGGATTTTTCTCCAGATCGCAACGGTAACGGAATAATAGAAGAATGGGAATGGACAAAAGAATGTCCCTGCTTCGATGCATCATCTGAATACGGAAACATCTAAACCAATAATAAAATGAAGGAAATTCTTGACAGCATTTACGACCGCCTGAAAACTATCCCAGGCATAGGACATATCGGAGAAGAACAGGGACAACTTTATAATATCACATTAAGCAGTTTTTTCCCTGCATTCTTATTTCCATAGACGCGATAGAATTCGGCACATTGCCGGGCTGCCGACAAACTGCTACGATAAAACTCGGGATAACCATTGCAGACAGATCTGAAACCCATGATATTTTCGGAAAGAAACAACCTTTCACCATATACCAGTTAGCAGAAAAAGTTAATAATCTCCTACATGGCTATGAAACTGAAAAATCAGGACGGCTAATACGCCTACGGATAGAAAAGAATTACAGGGAAGACCGTATAAACGAAATCAAAATAACATATAACTCCTCTTATTACGACATTTGTGGAATTCCGGATAACGCTTTATTTCCCACCCCAACCAATATAAATATAGAATCATAAGATATTAAAAACTCCCTGGATAGGGAGTTTTTTATTTTTCCTTTATTTTCTTTTTATAATTCGTTCGCAGGTAACGCAAATACGTTCTGTAGCTTATAGGATAAACAGGATAAATGTATTTCTTCCAGATGGTTTTATAGCACCGGTCAAGCCGTCCAATTTCATAGTATTTATTTGTGATTTCCGAGATAATTTCTATTCTTTTTAATGTATTTATGTGTATGCTCATTAACAATCTTTAGTGAGTGGTAATTATTGAAATTCTATAGTTATTACTTACTTTCCGCTATATCATTCAGTAAGCAGACCATGCAATGGCCTGATCTTAAAAAATTTCTCCATAATGATATCAACATTTAGTAAAAATTTATATAAAATTAAACCACATGGAGCCGTTTAGTTTTATACTTTTTTATACTACTTCGCAATCCTGTAAAATCAGATACCCGGTCGTTTCTTTTTTTAATTTTTCCGGTCTTATTGGTTTCTGTAAAACATAGACATTATACAACGACAATTAGTGGGCAGGTAGAGCGATTCACAAAAAGTAGTTTTATATTATTTATGCTTTACGAAGGCGATATGACAATGGATGGTCAATAAACTTTACGAAATCCAAAGTACCCGTTTACCTTAAACCACCTCTGTAATTTACCGCATTATTTTTGATAAGGGCTTATATAATCTCCTAAAACATCACGAATGTCATTTATAAGAAAAACTTTTGCTCTTCCACTATATATTCAGATTCTTCTGGGAATGATTCTCGGGGTTGTCATCGGGATGCTGGCGATCGAGATAAACGGTGAGAAATTAATCAGGGATTGGCTTCAGCCATTCGGGCGTATCTTTATACGATTTCTTCAGCTTATAGCTATTCCATTGGTTTTCATATCGCTTACCAAAGGAGTGCTTGGATTGAAAAATATCCATAAATTCTCAGCTATGGGCGGAAGAACCATTATTCTGTACTTGTTTACAACCGTATTTGCCGTAACGATCGGATTAAGCATGGCATATCTTATTAAACCGGGCAACCTCGTCGATAAAAACGAGATAATACACATACAAAAAGATTATGAATCGATAATCGAATCCAACAAACTTGCCGCAGAACAAATAACAGAAACAGGGCCATTGGGATTCCTCGAAGATATCGTTCCGGAGAATATAATAGGTGCAATGTCCGATAATTCCGGAATGCTTCAGATAATATTTTTCGCTGTTTTCTTCAGTCTGGCCGCCTTAATGCTTAAAGAAAAAAAGATAAAACCGGTAATTGATTTGTTCGATAGTTTTAACGATATAATCTTCAAAATGGTAGATATTATTATCCGTTTCTCACCTATCGGGGTAGCTGCATTAATGGCAGGGTTGGTTATTGATTTCAAAGGAAGTACCTCGCTTTTTTCTGCTCTCGGCATGTACGCGCTCACGGTTACAGCAGCATTATTCATCCTTATTCTAATATTTTATCCCCTGTTAATCAAAATATTCACCAAAATCAAACCTCTCAGGTTTTTACGGGCTATATATCCGGTACAACTATTTGCTTTTACAACGAGCAGCAGCGCCGCAACTTTACCATTGACTCTGGAAACCGTAGAACTGGAATTAAACGTATCTCAGGAGACTGCATCATTCGTAATTCCGGTGGGCGCAACCATAAACATGGACGGCACAAGCTGCTACCAGACCGTTGCCACTATTTTCATTGCACAGGTTCTCGGAATCGATCTTACGATATACCAAATACTGATTATAATTGCAACTACGGTACTCTCCTCCATTGGCACTCCTGCGATTCCGGGCGGAAGTTTCGTTATTCTTACAATGGTGCTCTCTTCAGTGGGAATTCCAGCCGAAGGACTCGCATTGATTCTTGGCATAGACAGACCGCTGGATATGCTCCGTACCGCTGTAAATGTTACTGGTGATACCGCAGTTTGTTGTATTGTGGATAAAAAACAATAAAGTTCATATTTTTAATACAAAATAAACTTTTAATATAATTTACGAACTAAAAGTTTTTATTTTTAACCTCATGGATAAACTATTCGCAACCACACTTAGACTGCTTAGGGCCATGGCAGCGCCTGCAACCATAGGATTCAACAAAAATCCCGTAAAAGGATAGAGAATCCCTGCTGCTATAGGTATGCTTACAACATTATAAATAAAGGCCCAGAACAAATTCTGTTTTATTGTACGCAGGGTTATTCCGGACAATCTTATCGTATCTGCAATTTTTCTAAGATCGGACGAAACCATAGTCACCATTGCCGTTTCCATAGCGATATCCGTTCCGCTTCCCATGGCAATGCTGAGATCTGCCGCTGCCAACGCAGCACTATCGTTTATACCGTCCCCTATCACAGCAACTTTATGTCCCTCCTCCTGTCATTTTTTAACAAAATCTATCTTATCGGAAGGAAGCGCATTTGCCCGGTAGCCGTCGACATTTATTTTTTCTGCTACGTTTCCCGCCGCTCCCTGGTTATCCCCCGTAACCATAAATATTTTCATTCCCATAGATTTGAGTTTATTTACTGCGTCAGGAACATTCTCTCGTAGAACATCCTCGATAGTAGCTACAGCCAGAACCCTTCCCATGGTCGCAAACCATATATTAGTTTTATCATCCGGTATTTCTTCTGTTGCCGATAAATTTAACTCCAAAGATATCCCGTTTTTTTCCATTAGCTTCCGATTGCCCGCATAATACCGCACCCCGTTGACCACTGCCGTTATTCCTCCTGCTATATTACGAAAGTCCGTTATCGGTTCCATTTCTTTATATCCTAAATATTTAACAACCGCCCCGGCTAAAGGATGTTCAGAAAATTTTTCCATAGAAGAAAAAATTCTTTTAAAATATTCGTCATCCTGATACCATATAATCTGCCTGACATCCGGTTTGCCTTCGGTCACTGTACCTGTTTTATCCAATACAACGGCTGTTATTTTTACTGCATTCTCGAGAGTGGCCACATTTTTAATCAATATTCCTTTTTCCGCACCGATCCCTACACCCATTGTTATAGCAGTAGGCATCGCAAGTCCCAATGCACACGGACAGGCTATTACCAGAACGGTAACCATAGACAATATACCATAGGTAAGACCATCCACCGGGTCGGATATCAGCCATATTATAAAAGTAATAAGCGATATTCCGATTATCACAGGTACGAAAATACCAGCTAACTTATCGGTCAATTTCCGCAAAGGAGGTTTGCTTCCCTGCGCATCACACACCATAGCTATTATACCGGACAAAACCGTATCGATACCGACCTTTTCCACTTTCATACTGAATGTGCCATTCTGATTGACCGTACCTGCAAGCACCTTGCTTCCTTATATTTTTATATTCAGGAACTGGTTCTCCGGTGAACATGCTTTCATCCACATAGGCGCCGCCATCGATTAACATGCCATCAGCAGGAATCTTTTCCCCGGCACGAACAAAGATATTATCGCCTTCGTTCAATTTAATAACTTTTACAAAATTTTGTAAAAGATTTTCATAATTTTATGATTTCTGGATTCTCTCCAATGCAGCCGACATGTCGGGAGGTTGACAGCCAGTTTCCCATTCATCCAGCTCTACGAATCCAGCTTCCGGATAATAACATGAAAGATATTTTTTCAGACTTTCAGCGCTGGCATCAGTTATCTCCGGATTTGTCCGGATGTATTTATTATAGATTAAGCCCGTCACTTTAATATTACGGTTACGGCAAACTTCCAGCGTCATCAAGGTGTGGTTTATACTTCCGAGTTTCGCGCTGGCAACGATTATTACCGGATAAGAAGTGCGGACAAGATAATCCGCAACGGTAACAGATTCATTAAGCGGAACCATTATTCCTCCCACTCCTTCCACTAAAACGACATCATATTTCCCGGAAAGAAAATTCGTCGCATCTATAATCTCATTAACATTTATTTCTTTTCCTTCAAGGGAAGCTGAAAAATCCGGTGAGGCGGGAAAGGAAAAAATATACGGACAGGTCAAACCCTGTACGTCCTCCGGCAAGAGTCCAATACCCATAATATTTCTATGGGTGGCGATATCTTCCGAGATACCTACACATCCCGTCTGTGCCATTTTCTGGGTGATAACATTTATACCTTTATTTTTCAAATAAAGGGCCATAACTCCTGTGGATATACTTTTCCCGGCATCCGTATCGATTCCCGTAATGAAATATATTTTTTCCATATGGTGAACGTTATTTTTTACATATGGCATATATCACATGCCATGTTAATTCGATTTTTCCATTAACGGAATAATTACGGCTATATTCGCGTTCAAATTTTTCCAACCGACTCTTCGTCCATTTAAAATCACCCGTAGCAGTGACCCCTGTCCGCTGTAAATGCCTTAGAACATCAAACGGAGCATCGAAGGTTTGTGAAATGATATCTTCGGATAATTCGACATTTCTAAAATTTCTTTTAAGAATCTCGTTCAATTCATCAGCCTCGAAGTAATTCAGGCCCATCCCCGTCAATTCCTTAATCTGACATAGATTATTTGTTCCGAAGGTATTGAAGGCAAAGATTCCGTCATTCGGCAATACCTTTGAGACCCGGGCTGAAAATTCCACGAAATCATCGAACCATTGTACGACTGAAGCGGCGAGCAAAGAATCTATATCTTCCGGAATGTCGATATTCTCAGCATCTCCATTCACGCATTTGACATTAATGCCGGAATCGAGTCGCCTGATCTTCTCAGAAACTATATCCATGGCTTCGGGGACAAGATCGTTAATGAAAAAATTTTTAAAAGATTGTTTTTTAAGAATTTCCGTGGTGAGAAATCCCGTACCGCATCCGATCTCGAAAATGTTTCCATGACATACTGAATAAGCCTCAGCAAATTTATCCGAAAGATTTTTCGCAATCATACGCTGTATCTCGGCAATCCTGTCATAATAAGGCAAAGACCGCTGAAACCGTTTCTTTACAAGTTCTTTGTCAATATTACCACCCGTTGGCAACATCTTCCCATCGTTCTATAAGGTGAAAAGGATAATGCGGAGCTTTTATAAGATTGATCCGGCATTTTTTCTCCCAATATTTCCTCAGATTACCTACCGGAAAAATTTTATCATTTTCCGAAACTACGGCCATATCCCATTTTATATGTCCGTCGCCGCATTTATCATTATAAATTTTATAAAGCTGCTCCCGCAAATTATCTATATCTCTGGTTTCCGGCAGGGCGTCGGACATTTTTTTATGCAGTTCGGCACCACCGAAGGTTCTGCGGTAAAACTTATCCAGACTATCCGCATCAAGTCCGTCGTGGGTCGCCCAGGCAATTTTTGACGGAATTCCATAGTCATCGTGAACCGGATAAGGAGTCCCGTTTATAGCCACTGCGCCATCTATATAAAGTTTTTCTTTCGCAGCTATCGCCTCCGCCGCCCAAACTCCCATAGACCATGCAACAAGCAATACTGTCCGGTAACTTCTCCAACTATCGATATCGTCAGTACTCAGGTCGGTATAATCGTAACAGGTACAGACATCCCAGCCTTCGTATGAAAGATGCTCCGTAGCTTTATAGTCCATTCCCCATCCGCTGAAAAAAATTATCAGTTTGTCGTTGTCATTCAGGTTCCAAATCGTTTGCATGCGCTTAAAAAATCTTCAATGTTTTTATCTGTTACTGCCGCCGTGAGAGATATCCTCAACCGTTCTCCACCGACGGGTACGGTAGGCGGTCTTATCGGAAGTACGAAAAATCCGCGACTGCAAAGATAATCGGAAAAACGGACACATTTATCATTATTCCTCAATATAATAGGAATTATACTGGATTCCCCGCACGTTTCGAATCCCGCTTCACGTAATCCGTTTCTCAATCTATCGGAAATATTTTTCAAATGTACCCTGCGGTCATTCATTTCCGCAATCCTGTCGAATACGAATTCCGTCCAATTTACCGATACAGGCGGAAGAGCCGTCGAAAATATAAGGGGCCGCATTTTATTTATCAGAAAATCTTTCATAGTTCCGGACAATATTACGAAAGCACCTTGTGAAGCATACGCCTTACCGAAGGTTCCAACCATAAAATCCACCTCTTTCAACACATCTTTTTCCGCACAAAGACCTAACCCTTTTCCCGATATCACACCCACGGCATGTGCTTCATCCACATACAGGCAGGCGTCATATTTTTTCTTAATTTCGACCAGTTTATCCAAATCACAAAGGTCCCCGTCCATGCTGAATACGGATTCCGTAACGATAAAAACCCTGTCGTAATTTTTACGATTCTTTTCCAACATGGATTCGAGACTCTTCATATCGTTATGTCTGTATCTTAAAAATTGTGCGGATGAAAGTTTTACTCCGTCGATAATACTTGCGTGTACCAGTTTATCCGCCAGAATAAGATCTTTAGGCCCAGATACGGCTGGAAGTATTCCTATATTGGCATGGCATCCGCTTACCAGAACCAATGCTTCTTCGGAACCATAGGCAGCTGCAAGCTTGCATTCAAGAAACCGGTAGGCCTGGTGATTGCCCGTAAGCAACCGGGAAGAACAAGTTCCCCCACCGAATACTCCTTTTTCGGTTTCCCGATTCATAAACTCTCTCCAAAGTTCGATATTTGAACTCAATCCCAAATAATCATTTGAGGAGAGATTAATCATACGGCGCCCGTTATATTCTATATAAGAACCATCATGCTTCACATCCCTAAAATACCGCAGATTACCGGATTCTTTCAAATCATAGAGAATCTTTTCATACCTATCCATAGTATTCATGTATAACTTTTAGAATCCCAGTCGTCAATTTAGTTAACTGATCCGATTCGATAATATACGGAGGCATTATATAAATATTTTTACCAAAGGGCCTTACCCATATTCCTTCTTTTACGAACATCGACTGTATTTTTCCCACATCTACAGGTTTACGAGTCTCAATCACTCCGATAGCACCCAAGGTTCTCACATCCGATACTTCTTTATGATTACGGGCATCCTCCAATTCATCCGACATCTGCTGTTCTATTCTTCTGATGAATTCTCTCCATGGAGACGCTGTCAGCAGATCCACTGAAGCGCAGGGCACTGCACAAGCCAACGGATTTCCCATGAAGGTCGGACCATGCATAAAAACTCCAGCGACTCCCCCGGATATGGTTTGTGCTACTTTCTCAGTTGCCAGCGTCGCGGCAAATGACATATACCCCCCCCGGTAAGAGCCTTACCGATCGTCATAATATCCGGAACAACTTCTGTATGATATGTCGCGAACATTTCACCGGTTCTTCCGAATCCTGTGGCGATTTCGTCAAAAATCAACAGAGCATCATGTTCTCTGCATAACTTCGAGAGTTCATTTAAATACTGAGGATGATAAAACCACATTCCACCTGCACCCTGAACCACCGGTTCAATTATTACAGCAGCAATTTCATTATTGTTCCGCTCCAATATCCGCCGCATAGATTCAATATCTTCCGGATCCCATTCAGAACCGAACCTCGTTCTCGGCTGTTCCGCAAAAAACTGTGGAGATAAAGCGTTCCCGAAAATACCGTGCATACCGGTAACAGGGTCGCATACAGACATTGCCTTCCACGTATTGCCGTGGTAGCCGCTTTTTACAGTGGCAAATTTGGTTTTAGTAATCCGACCAAAAGACTGCCAGTATTGCACAGCCATTTTCAAAGCAATTTCTACAGATACTGATCCGGAATCGCAATAAAAAATACGAGATAATCCGTGAGGCGCAATGTCCAATAATTTTTCAGCCAGTAGAACGGCAGGTCTATGCGTGAACCCTCCGAACATGACATGAGACATCTCTTTAACCTGTTCAGTTACGGCATCATTAAGAACCGGATTATTATAGCCATGTATACACGCCCACCACGACGATGTTCCGTCTATAAGACGAGTCCCGTCCTCCAGTTCGATAGTTACACCCTGGGCCCGTTTAACCGGATATACAGGAATAGGATCGACAGCAGAAGTATAAGGATGCCATAAATGACTCCTGTCTGTTTCCAGCAACATTTGTATATGTTCCTTTTTCAGCATTCAAATCCCATTTCACGTAAATGCGCAATATCCTCGTCCATGCCCACTCCGACAGTCGTAAGCAGATCACCCACCAACGCTCCGTTTATTCCAGCTTTAAGAGCCTTATCCTGAATATGAAGTATTTTCGTCCGTCCCCCCCCCGCGAACCGAATAAGCGCACGCGGATTAATCAAACGAAACAATGCTATAGTTGTAAGTATTTCCTCATCGGACAAAGGTTCTGCATTTTCCAGTTTCGTACCCTGTATCGGATTAAGTATATTAATAGGTATGGAGTCCACCCTGAGCTCCCTCAACGCGATAGCCATTTCTATTCGCTGTTCCATAGTTTCACCCATCCCGATTATGCCACCCGAACATATTTTCATACCTATTTCCCGGGCCCACTCAATAGTTCTCACTTTTTCTTCAATCGTATGGGTGGTGCATACTTTTGAGAAATATGAAGGCGCAGTTTCTATGTTACAATGATAGTTTATTACTCCGTTATCATAAAGTTTCTGTAATTGTTCTTTGGTAAGCAGCCCCATAGAGGCGCATAACTCATGCCGTCCTTTTTTATTCAAAACAGCATAAATTTCGCACAAACTATTAAGATTTTTATCGGTAATGGTTCTTCCGCTTGTAACCAGCGAAAACTTTTTCACTCCTGCATCCCTGTTGATCTGTGCCTGATCCAGAGCATTTTTTCGCTCGATAAGATCATAAATTTCAATATCCGTAGAATGATGTGCCGATTGTGAACACCATTTACAGTCCTCGCTGCATTTACCGCTCCGGGCATTGACAATCGTACAAAGATCCATTCGGTTTTTATGGAAATGAATTCTTACACGATCAGCAGCGGCATAAAGTTCCTCCTTATTACTAACCTGCGCCAATCGAAGACCTTCCTCATAACTAACAGTACTGCCATGCAGCACCTTTTGTTCAATTTCTGAAATTAAGTTCATATTTTTAACCAATATTTTTGCCTGCCGGCATCGTGGTTATTTCTGTCAGGAATAAAATAATCACTGTTATCTAACGAAAAAAAATGTTAAAGTAATACACCGGACTTTAGGAGGCATCCGGCGAATGACAAATATAGTCAAATTTATAAGACCTTTACTTCATTTACCAAAGCCAAAAAATGTTATACGGCATTAAACATATCCAAATAATACAAAAGAAATTGTCGAAAACTTCTCTCAAAATATTTGTATAAAATATTACCGGGTGTTATTCAGCAGCTGAACATCAATAAAAATAAAGTGACAAATTTATATCATTAGAAATAAAGTGATATATTTGTCACAAACTCTAAAATTATCATATTATGAAATTAACAAAGTTTACAGAAAAAAGCTATTGGTTTCCGGCAATCATCGGGATAAACGGATTTCGTTATTTTGATACGGGAAATCCTGCATTTTTATTTTATTTTTATTTTATTTTTCTTTTTTTACCTTTCTCGGATTCTTTTATATACACAAATTACAAAAGGGAAAGAAAGATGAAATGATGGTATATAATAATAATAAAGCTGCGAGAAATGCAGGAGTAGTAGCCATTTTCACACTTATGCTAATAGGAACAATTACAACTGTATCTGCAAACATGACGACGCTTCCTACATTATTTTATATACTTTCCATCACCATAGGATTAGTGGTATCTTTATGTACATATTTTATATCATTTATTATATATGAAAAAAGAGGGTAAAGATGTTAGAATTTAAAAGTTTTCTGAAAGAATACCGCATAAAAGCCGGAATGACACAGGAAGAACTTGCCGAAAAAGTAGATGTAAGAAGAGAAACCATAGTAAGGTTGGAAGCTGCCAGATACAATCCCTCACTAAAACTTGCAATCGATATTTCACGGGCAGTTAACACTCCGATAGAAAAAATTTTTATTTACGATTAGCTCGGTTAACTATCGTATTTTGAATATTTTATATCATTAATTTTTATTATCATATTTTAAAAATATTTTTTTTGTTTGACTTTTTTAGCTTTTAATAATTTTTTTTATTAATTTAACATTAAATTAATATACAAAACACAATATCACATCCAAACTAATTAATTTAAAAATGAGCAAAAAATTACTTTTTTTATTCTTCTTTGCAATTATTTTCGCAAGTTGCAGCAAAGATGATAAGGAATTGGATTCAGATTACGATCCGGTTTATTTAAAAGGGATTCCGGAAGAAGGTATCGTACTATCTTCCAAATTGGGATCTTCCACAACATTTGAAGTTGTCTCCTCCGAAGCCTGGTCTGCATCGATTACTTCGGGAACTCAAAGCGAAGTTAACTGGCTACAACTTTATCCCTCCAGCGGAAGTGCGGGAACTACTTCTGTGACTTTGAGCATCACGGAAGAAAATCCACTTAACGACGAAAGGTCCGCCAACATCACTATCGGTAAAAATACCGTTACCATTGTTCAAAAAGGCAAGGATGCACTTATTCTTTCCAAAAGTAAATGGGAAGTTCCCGCAGACGGGATGCTGATAGAAATAACTGTAGAAAGCAATGTCGATTACAAGGTGTCTGTTCCATCCGCCTACCCTTGGATAAAGTACAATGGAACCAAAGCCTTAACGACAAAGACTCTTTCTTTCGATATTGCTGCTATCACCGAAGAAGATGTATGGACAAGTCGCTCCGGAGAAATTCATATAATCGGACTGGGTGATTATTCCGATCTCGCCGATACGATATACATATATCAGGATATGAAAGAACGTATAGTTGCATCGGCAGAAAACCAGATAGTTGACTTTGAAGGTGGTGTACTGAGGGTAGTGATTAAAAGTAACGTAAACTACAGTTACGAGATAGTCAATAACCCTGATTGGATCAGAAATATCGAAACCCCTGATTACAAATCCCTTAAAGTCGATGAGATTTATTTCGAAATCGACAGTTATGACAATGTGGAAGAAAATCGTACCGCAAAAATCGCATTCACAAATGGTATCAACGTAAGCGATACGGTTTACGTAACTCAATCGTACAGGGATGCTATCGTTAAAACCCGCGATGAATACGAGATCGATTATAACAGCTTCACGTTCGAAGTGATCATGAAAACGAATACCGAAGATTATAGTTACCGGTTTGATTATGAAGGCTCCCAACAAGATTGGCTCAAAATGAAAGAAACAGTCGCTGTTAAATCATTAAGAGAAGAAAGTTTCGTATTCTCAGCATCACAAAACTTCGGATCCGCACGTACGGGAAAAATCATTTTCACTGCGACAAGAACAGGAGAAGAACAGACGGTAACAATCTATCAGGGAGCAGCGCCGGAACTGTCCGCTTCTTTCGGAGCACGCCTAATGTGGGCGACACGGGTATTTACGCAGGGCCTTTGGAACGCACAGGCTCCTACTTTAAGCAATAGTGCACTTGTAAGCTGGCGGTTCATGCCGGATGATGACCCGAATCTCGGATTCGACTTATATAGAAAGTCAGCAAGCAGCGATACCTATGTAAAACTTAATGCGGAGCCTATTGTTAATTCATCGAATTTTCTCGATGAACAATCGAATTTCAACGAAGATAACTTCTATAAGTTGAGGAACGCTTCTACGGGACAAATTCTTGACGAGCTCGCCTTCACAGCACAAAAGGCTGCCCAGCCGTATATTTCTATTCCCCTACTTCATGCGGAAGCTCCTGACGCAGACCATCCGTACATCGTAATGGATGTAGCTGCGGGCGATCTCGACGGAGACGGAGAATATGAACTCATTGTCAAACGCGAATGCGACCCGTGGATGCAGGACGTTTATCACAGCGGATATAGCCCTGGTGAAACTCTTATAGAAGCCTATAAAATGGACGGAACTTTTATGTGGAGAGTAGGCTTAGGCCCAAATATCAGCCAAGGTAAACCTACATCTCCATTCGTGGTCGCTGACTTCGACGGTGACGGAAGATGTGATGTTATCGTTAGAAGCTCTGAATTAACAACCTTCGGTGACGGCACACAGATAGGGGATGTAAATGTCGACGGAATTACATTCTATCAAGAAGAATATGATGGACGTTTACTTTCAGGACCGGAATTTTTCTCGGTGCTGGATGGAATGACCGGAAGAGAACTCGCACGCGCGGACTACATTGAAAGAGGCCCCAAAGAAGAATGGGCAGCAACATGGGGAGACGACTGGGGTAATAGAATGAACCGTTATATGATGGGATGCGGATATTTCGATGGAAAAAACAGCAATCCGAGCATCCTGATAACTCGTGGTTATTATGCTAAAACCGTACTCGAAGCATGGGATTTCAACCGTGCCAACGGTACCCTGACTAAAAAATGGAACTTCACTGCACTTCCTAACGGACAGAATTCAGCATATGCAGGTCAGGGCAATCACCAGATGGCCCTCGGTGATATCGACGGCGACGGCAAAGACGAAATCATATATGGAGCGATGACAGTAGACCACGACGGACTGGGAATGTACAGTCTTGGATACGGTCACGGAGACGCTCTCCATTTAGGGAAGTTCGATCCGAACAGATCCGGCCTTCAGGTATGGTCATGTTTTGAAGACGGAAACAAAGGAGCTGCATTCCGGGATGCAGCAAGCGGTTATGAAATATTCGGTTTCGATGATTCAGGCGATGTAGGACGTTGTCTTGTAGCAGATATAGATCCTAACAATCCAGGATGTGAAATGTGGACAAGCGTAGGCGATGTTTACGACGTCAACGGCAACAAACTCTATACTATCGATGATATCGGAGGATCCCGTTTAACCGCAGTATTCTATTCCACTAATGCTATCTGGTGGACAGGTTCTCTGAACAGACAATTCTTTGCCCAGACAATGATAGACGAATATATTCCGGGCGAAGGCATTTCAAGGGTCAATACTTTATGGTACTTCGATGTAAAATATACAAACGATACGAAGAGTACCCCAGCATTCTACGGAGATATTTTCGGAGACTGGCGTGAAGAAATTATATTCCCTACCAGCAATGACGATGAGATCCGTATATTCTCCACTCCGTATCCGACAGAGTACCGTTTCCCTTATCTGATGAGCGACCATATTTATTATTTGAGTACGGTACATCAAAACGTAGGTTATAATCCTCCGACCCATCTCGGATATTATCTAGGCTCGGATCTTCTGAAATAAAATTCATAAATATTATAAAATAATAAACCTGCCTTATAAGGCAGGTTTATTATTTTGCATATATAACGATCTTCCATGGGTATGCCCACTAAAACAGGCAGCTTAATTTATAATTTAGAGAATGAATATACAATGATATGATTTAAAAAGTATAACCGACCGTCATTACATAAGTCCTTTGAGGAGCGTGTGCCATAGGACGGTATGAATATTCTTTATTAAAAAGGTTAGAAATCATCAACTGGAAATTAAGTTTATCCGTAACTTTCACCCCTGTACGAAGATCCATTACAAAATATGCTTTATTGTGCTTTTTCCAATAAGACTCGAATGTCTCACCATCGATATCACCTAATAATACAAGACGTACATAATCCATAATACCATACTGACCATTTTCTAAACCTCTCTCATCGAGAAAAATATAATCGACGGCAAGTGTACGGCTTTTCCATTGAAGATTTGTTCCGAGTGTAAAACGTTTCCATTCAAAGTCGATCGTCCCTTTGAACGTATGTTTCTGCCTATATTTAAGATAACGCGAAGGGTTCGATTTTTCTTTGAACGTAAGAGGATCTGTTATCTGGTTTTCTTCATCGTTCTTCTTCTTATAATCAGGATCCCTCGGTTCAAGATATATGTACCCAAGATTATAAAGGAACCTCATACCGGGAGCAATATCAAAAGTACCGGTCGTCGAAATGTCCATTCCGTATATCTGCGCTTTACCGACATTATAGAACTGAGCGCCGAGCCCTACTGAACCGTCATTAAAAATTGCATTTAAAAGATCAGAAGTATTATTTATATGTTTAAAATTTTCCGTATCGAAAAATCCGATATTGAATTCGATCATATTCTTATACTGCGTGTAAAAACCTGCAATATCGAAGAATCCCTGAAAACGTCCGACTTTGTAACCCTGTACGATACCCAGTTCCGCATTCACACCTGTTTCAGCTTTCAGGTCGGCATTAGGGAAGACTCCGACTCCTCCTACATCTCTACGGGCAAATTTTTCAATAAGCGACGGATATCTGTATCCCTGACCGAACGAAGCACGGATAAACGTATATTCCGAAGCCTGGTAGTTAAGGCCTCCTCGGAATATCGGTTTTACAGGAATGTTCTGTCCGAATATTTTTGTTTCCGCCTCCCGGTAATATCCGTCGACTCTGTAATATTCTCCACGAACACCGGCAGAAACACTCAGACGATCGAAGAACCTCTGGTCATACTGTAAATATAAGGATATGTTGTCGCTATTGTGCGAACCAGTCATCGCAGATTTATTGGTCACATGGTGGTAAGTGGTTCCGGTAGTTATTTTCGCTCCTCCAAAATCTTTATGGAACTGATAGTCCACATAATATGTAAAATTCTCATCCACATATGTCGGATTAGGAGTTTGTTCTACGACATTCGCCATCCATGGAATAGTGTTGGACAAATCGGATAAAGGATTTCCGTCGAGATTATTCATCAACCAACCTATAAGATCCATATAATCGGAAGTGGTTCCGTTAGGGAATATATCTCCTATAATATTAAGAAGTCCATCAACCAATGTCCCGCTGTTAAGCAACGGAAGCAGATTATCCATTGTAAGCAGGGAACTGAGATCTGTAAACTTGGTTATGTCAGTGCCTAGATTACCCAGAATCTCCACCAGGGATTTGTCTTTAACACCCTGTGTAATATTATCGGCTTCGTACATAAACCGTCCTTTAACGCTATGGGAAAAATTCTTTTCCAGATTGACCCAGTTAAAGAATGGATCAATATTAAAGGTATTTTCTTCACGCGCCATATTTGTTACGGCAGAGGGCTGTAGTGCCTCTTTAGGAGAACGCCATACAAGAAAGTCTGCAGCCTTATCCGTTACGAAATTATAATTGGCACCGTAATTAACTATATTTTCTCCGGGCTGATAATAGGTCACATTACCTCCAATACGGAAACGCTTACGATATCCCTGCTCACGGTATCCCTCGTCAGTAAGCATATTCAAGTCTCCTGATACATCGAAGTTACCGATTCTTCTCATATGCGAGAATTCGAATCCTTCGAACATAGGATTGCGGACTCCGGAGTAAACAGAATTTCTCAAAGGACTCTTAACTGCATATTTACCATCGGTCCACATAGTCTTATCCCACCATATATAGTCTGAATTCGAAGGATTATCATAAATACCCACATAATATTTCATATTTGTTTTAGGCTCGATACCCGGACGGCCGGTACGTATGTTCACAAGTCCGTTAAGCGCTGCGGAACCGTAAAGTACGGAAGAAGCCCCCTTAATAACCTCGACTTGATCTACACTTTCCATCGGGATCATGTCCCAGTTTATCTCTCCGCTCGCAGCTCCGAGAACCGACATCCCGTCGAGTAGCATTAGACTTCTCGATCCGACACCGTATGTCCATCCGCTACCACCTCGAATCGAGGGCTGTCCATCATTTATATCCACACCGGGCAGTGTATTCAATACTTCTCCCAGATCAGTAGGAATCTGTCTTTGTATAGCATCTGCATCAATGATCTCCATCGATACGGTTACCTCATTCAGTTTCTGTTCGAAACGTCCGGCACTCACCACCACATTTTCGAGAAGAAGAACCGACGGACTCATGTATATATTTCTGGTAGCTGTGTTTCCTTCGCTAACTACGACAGGCACGCTTTGTTCTTCATATCCTATATAAGAATATATAACGGTCGCACCTCCGTCCGGAACCGAGATCTGATAATATCCCCTGGAATCTGTCGAAACTCCTTTGTATTCACCTCTGAAAGAATAAGTCACACTTGCTCCGATCAAAGGATTTTTTGTTTTATCGTCATAAACATATCCTTCGACAATTTGAGCGAATGACGAAGAACATATAATTAATGTTATAACGGTCAGTAGTAATAATTTTTTCATGCGTTTAATTATTTTCACCTTGAAGGTATAAACCAAGTTTTACCGATACTGTATTTTTCATATCGTCTACGATATTATCCAATAGAGGTCCTAGAATAGGTGCAAGGGTCGGATCGTCGATCAAAGATTGCAGAAGAGACGATAAGTCCACACCTAAAAGATCGAGGATATCGGGAAGAAGCTCTATTAACCAGCCTATTTCGTTCTCTTCAATATATAATTTATAGTCTCCGTAAAAATAACTTGTTCCGTATTCAGGGACATAAACTTCATTTTTCTCTATAAGGAACGGAATTCCGTTATTCAACAAACTGTTAAGTTTAGGATAATAATCGAGTAATACATTGATTATTTCGCCCAGATCCAGTCCGTCACCTCCCAGGTCGATACCTCCGAGCAAACCTCCGAGATCAATATTTATATTGCCTATGTTAACGATTTTCAGCAGGCTCTCTATATTGATCCTTATATACATATAATCCCTCTCACCCAGATTGGAATTCCTTGTTTCACGTTTTACATTGTAAAAAACAAGATTCTTAGGTGATTCATTGATTTCCTGACGCATGCCAGCATCGACATTACCGTTCATAAGATCAGCCATATCCACATCAGGAAGGGCAGCATATTTTACCGTAAGATTACCGTCCTTGTGGAACGTAATATCAGGTAAAACAAGATAAAGCATCGAACCGAGAAGTCTCTGTACCATCAGTGTCATATCGATTCCGGCAACGCTTATGAGGCTCTCGGTTTTCCCGTCTCTCTTAACTTTCCAGTCCAGGTAAGCAGGCATGGAATAGAATGTTCCGTTATAACCGGTTTCCCTCCGTGCATCGATTTTCATAGTAGGATATGTCCCTGAAACGAATACCGAACTTTCAGGAATGACCACATCCGATAGCGATAAAACAAGCCTCTTGTTGGCGTTCTCATATCCTTCTTCCGTAACGACAACCGAACCGCTGTATTTTAAAGCCGTTCCACGTTCCGTTGTTGCCGAACCTCCGAAGGTATATCCAGAACCTTCCGACGGAACGAGCTCTACATTTTCTATAAGAGCAGCTTCCCCAGGAACCACATTTAGCAACTTGATATTTGCCGTATAATCCGATTGTTTTTCAAAATAGACATCCGCACCATAAAATTCCTCACCGCTATATTTCAGTTGAAGGGTTCCGTATTTTTCGGAAGAACCTGTTCTATTGGAATATAACAGATTAAATTCCGACTGAACTCCGGAACCATAATACGGATCAGAATCATCACAGCTACTCAGCAGGAACACTGCAGCAACCGTTAAAAATACAAAATGTAAAATTTTATTCATAAAATAGAGTTTTATACATGGTAAAGGTCTGTCGTTTTATTATATGAATCAAGTCCCCGAATTGTAAATCGACTTACTTTTTTGAATATCCAGGGTTGATAATAAATAAATTTTGAATATATTGCAGACGTATTAAATTCGCGGTAATGAATAACGATTTTCCGAAACTGGATATTCCTGTAGATTTTATATCCAGTCAAAATATTGACTTCGAGATACTCGAATCATACACGAAATTTCCGTGTAGAATTAAAAGCGCAATCTTTTTCATATGCACGGCAGGTGAAATAACCGTAACGATAAACCTATCGGACTATACTTTCAAAAAGGGAGATTTTACGTTCCTTATTCCAGACAGTTTTATCCAACTGCAAAGTATAAGCAGGGAATTTAATTTCTCATTCGTCGCTTTTTCATCCGGATTTCTCGACAAGAATCCGCTTATGCAGCCTATTTTCGAACTTATCCCCGTATTAAGCATACATCCGGTAAAGAAATTGAATGAAATAGAATACAATACACAGAAACGATTTTTTGATTTCCTTGCATTTTGTTTTTCCGATGGATCATATTTATTAACAGATGTGACCATACAGTCTGTTTTTAATATCCTGATAGAACAGGTCAAGGCTACGTACCACGCCCACTATCAGATTGACAAACATAAAATGTCGCGCGAATACCAGATATATATGGAGTTTACGCTGCTATTAAGGAATAACTTCACTTCCGAACACCATCTTAGTTTTTATGCCGATAAGATGGGGCTGTCGCTCCAGCATTTATCACGGGTGATAAAGAAAATGACAGGAAAGAATGCGACTAAAATAATCGACTCGTTCCTTTTGATGGAAGCCAAATCCAGACTGAAATTTTCATCTGCTCCGATAAAATCCCTCGCTTCCGACATAGGATTTACGAATACATCTTTTTTTTACCGATGGTTTAAGAATAGAATGGGGCTGACTCCCCAGAAATACAGGGAAGATATTTAATTTCCCTCAACATTCATTATTCGTATTTTAAGATTTATCATTTTAAGATAGGTATAAATTTAACAGTAAAAATAAAAAAGCGGATGATTAAAACCATCCGCTATATTTTAGTAAAATATAAATCTATATCTATTCCACCGCAGCTTTAACATTGACAAAAGACTCTGTAACTTTTGTTAACGATACATCGGTATATTTTTCATTATCGAGTATCTGTGTAAGAACATCCACGACCTCCTCCTGATCCATATATCCTGCAAATATCCTCAGTGTTCCGTAAGTAGCAATCTCATAATGCTCGACCTTCTGAGCTGCAAGGATTAATCCTGCATCCCGTGTGAAACTATCTTTTTCCGTATCGCTAATGATAGTTTTAGCTTCTTTCAATAGCCCTTCCATAGCTTCGCATTTTTTTGTTTCGGGTTCTTCACCCATATACCTAAATACTTGTTCAACCATAGAAATATGCTGTTCTGTTTCCCTCGCATGTTTCATAAACGCATCCTTAACTTCTTCGCTGGTTGCAGCATCGGCAAGTTTCGGAAGTGATTCCTCAAGATGTTTTTCCGCCCAATAAATATCTTTCAGTTCATCGATAAAGAATTCGTAAAAATCCGATCCGCTTTCATGTTTTGTCGCCATATTAGTATATTTTTTAATAGTTAATAGTAGCTAACACGAGACAAACATTATACCATTTGAAACTATCTGTATGTAAGTTTAACAATTTTCAAACGACAGATAAATTTCACGGTATGGACACCTCATTGTATTCTTATTCTCAGCTAAAAATATTTATCATTATTTAACAAAGAAGGCCGCCCTTACAGTGCGGCCCTTCAAGGAAATTATGCCAATTAACAAACTCCGTCATAGGAGTCGTTCAAGAAATCGCTGCATGCAGCAGCGCAGGATTCACATGCGTCCGCGCATTTCTGGCAATGCTCCACTCGATGTTTTTTACATTCATCCGCGCATTGATGACAGATAGTTTTACATAAACTCAGGATTTCCTTTTTGAAATGACTGCCTCCGTAAACCAGGTTCAGGGTAGCTGAACATATCTCTGCACACTCTTTATCGAGCCTGATACATTCCTTCATCATTTTCACATTTTCTTCATCGAGGCAGGCATTGAAGCAGTCGTTGCACATATGCACACATTCCGCGAGCTTATGTACCAACTCTTTCATTCTATCGTCCATAATCTTTTAGTTATTAGTTATTTTTTTCGTATAATTTTTCTTCTACTTTATCTTTAGGCAGCTCTTTCAGGGAGAAGAACCAATCGTCATGTTTTATCGAATCGTCGGCCATTCTCTCTTTTGCCGCCTCACATGTCTGCGGAGCAGGAACCACCACTTCATCTCCGGGACGCCAGTCGGCAGGAAGTGAAACGGAGAAATTATCGATCGTCTGTAATCCGATCAACACACGTTTGATCTCGTCGAAATTACGTCCCAGCGACAGCGGATAATAAATAACAGCACGGATGATCCCCTTAGGGTCGATAAAAAACACTGCACGAACCGCTTTCGTTTCGCTTTCGCTGGGCTGGAGCATACCGTATAAATTAGCAACCTTCATAGATACGTCATCAATAAGGGGGAATTTTATTTCCACATTTTCCATATCTCTGAACCGGATTTTTTCCTCAATGGTCCTGAGCCATGCGATATGGCTCGACAGGCCGTCTATCGAAAGACCGATAAGCTGGCAGTTAAGGTCCTCGAATTCCTGCGCCATATGTCCGAAGGTTATGAATTCGGATGTACAGACAGGTGTAAAATCCGAAGGATGGCTGAACAGAATCACCCATTTACCTTTAAAATCATCCGGAAAGCTAATCTTTCCCGTTGTAGTGTGTGCCGTAAAAGAAGTCGCCTGCTCTCCTATTCTGGGCATTCCATGACACTCTTGTTGATTTTCCATAGATTATTTTTTAATTGGAAACCTACATAAAATATGCAAAAAGGCTCCTGAAATCAGGAGCCTGCTATAAATAAGATTTTTCCGTATATTCAAAAAACTAATCCCTCCATTCCTCCGGAATGTCCACGACCATAACCGCGAGCCTCTTGCCCTCCGAGAATTTACCGGATTGGATAAGCACCCTTTTATTGTCCGTACTGAAATACGGATGGGCATGGTCAGGCTTCATCATGTGCCCGGTTGTAAGAAGGTGTATCCTTCCGTTCTTCACATTGATAAGAGACACGTTGCCTGCGAAGTCATCTCCAACAGCCCAATAGCCGTCCGAGGAACCGTTACAGTGCCAGAAACTTCTTCCACGGCGAAGAACGTCAGCATATTCCGGATTTTTATCAGGATCCAGTACCTGACCCAGAACACGAACATCCCCGGTTCTGCGATTTACAGAAAATATTCCGGATGGTTTCTTCCTGAGAGGGTCGAGATGCGACAATACGTTAAAGTATACATGGTCCGCAGTAGCTATAGTTTCATGTGTTACCCATTCATAATCGGACTCTATATATAGAGGACGGTAGGTATTGTTAACCATATCTCCGAACCACATTCTCTGCGGAGAATCTCCTCCGGTCTCATGACAGAATACGATTTCACGCGTCACGAACGGACTCGCCTGCACGTGCCCCATAGTAAAATCCACATTAAATACAAAGTTTATTTCTCCTGTATGTACATTCACGCTGCGGATCCCTCCGGTACGGTTCTTAATACGGTGTTCGCTGTCATCAATAGGATTAACCCAATCATCTGCCTGGGGAGGAGCAACACCGACAAATAACATATCTTCTTCGACGTCGAGTCCCATTCCTCCGGATACACGCAATGAATCGGGCCATTCAGCCACCACCCTTTCATATTCGGAATAATGTTTCATTTGTCCTTTCTCACTATCTGCAAGGACGCGATCCGTGTTAAGTTCGATAATCTTTGAAGGCTCTCCCGGCTCTCTCCTGAAAAAATAAAGCAGTCCGTTTTTGCGGGACAGATTGTAGTCCCCGTTACCCGGACCGTCAGTTATCTGAACGATAACTCCTGTTTCTTCATTAACGAAGAACAGTTGTCCCGAGCCGGTGCGCCTCGAACGGAACGCCACATATTTGTCATCATAGGTCCACTGAGGATGGGTTTGATATATCCTGCCGTCGCTGAACTCCGGACTATTAGTAAGAACCTTCACCGTGAGTCCGGTTACAGTATCTTCGTAATTGAATTTTTCCGATGGAAGCCTTGTTCCTATCTGCGCGGATACCGCTACGCATGTGCATAGCAATAATGCAGATAATAAAAGTTTTGTAAAAATTTTCATAGGAGCTATTGTAGTTTTAGTTGATAACATCAAAATTATCACAAGAACCTGCCAAAAACAAATCGCCGGAGCACATCCGGCGACATTTTAATTAACATTTAATCAAGTCCTTTAGAATGAAAAAATAAGGGGAAGGACAATAACCATAACTATCCCCATTACAATCTGCAGAGGCAGTCCGACTTTGATATAATCTATAAACTTATATCCACCCGGAGTCATCACCAGTGCATTCGGCGGAGTAGAAAACGGAGATGCGAAGCACATACTCGCCGCTACTGCCACCGAGAACAGGAACGGATAGGGACTTACACCCATTATAAGCGCGGTCTGCATAGCGATCGGCGCCATAAGGACGGCGGTCGCCGTATTGCTGATGACCATAGTCATAAGCGAAGTACAGAAATAAACCCCTGCAAGAAGTATATACGGTCCCATTCCTCCTAAACTGTCCATGAGAAATCCTGAAATGATCGTAGTTATACCTGTTTTTTCGAATGCGGTAGACATCGGCATCATAGCGGCGATAAGCACAATACTCTCCCAGTTTATACTTCCGTATGCTTCCTCGGCATTTTTAAGACAGCCGGTAATTACCATAAGTACCGCAGCTCCGAGAACCGCCACGACGCCGGGAACGACATCGAATGCCATCATTGCGATCATAAGCAGCATTATACCTGCTGCCATCGGCGCTTTGTGATCGATTGTTATTTTTGCCGCTTCTTTCAAAGGCTGGCCGACAAGCACCACATCCTCCTGGTAATCGGCCAGTTTAGCGATAGTATCCCAATCCCCCTGAACAAGAAGTGCATCGCCTGAATGAAGTCTCTGGTTAGCTATATGTTCTATATTGTAATTGCCGTTATGCTGTATACCTATAACGTTTACTCCGTATTTCTCTCTGAAACTCATATCTTTCAGGGTATGGTTAACCAATTCGGAATTAGGAAGAATATAAAGTTCCGCTACTCCATGATTCTGAATATCGTAAACATGTTCATGATTATCGGCATCCAGCATTACAAGGCCTTTATCATTCACCAAAGCCTGCATATTTTCCATACTTCCCTGACAATAAATAATATCGTCTTTAATTATTACCGAATCCGGACCGGCCAATTCTTCCGTTACTGAAGACCTAAAACGGGAACCGCTTCTTCTTACTATTTTAACGATATTTACACTATACTCAGAACGAATACATGAATCTGCGAGACTGACGCCGACCAGTACGGAACCCGCAGGCACCTCCAATCTCGAGAACTGCTGTCTGAGATTATAAGCATTTACGAGATCTTTTATGGATTTCCCTTTTTTATCTTTTTTCTCGACATTATTATTTTTCGTTACCAGCAACTTCGACATAAAGAACAAGACTATCACACCGACGGTAACAACCACACATCCGACAGGGGCGAATGAAAAAAATTTAAGTGGCTCGAATCCTCCACTGACCAAAGCCTCCTGGATCACCAGGTTAGGCGGTGTACTGATAAGGGTGAACAGGCCCATACTGCTGGCGAATGCAAGCGGCATAAGGAAGCGTCTCTGACTCACATTGGCACTTGCGGCTATACTTATAACTATAGGCATCATTACGGCCACTGTTCCCGTATTGCTTATGAAGGCTCCTATAAATGCGGTAACCAGCATAACCAGGAAAAAAAGAAGCGTATCGTTCTTACCTGCGAGAAGCAAAATTTTACTGCTTATAAGCTTTGCCAATCCCGTCCTGAATATTCCTGCTCCGACTACAAACAATCCGACCATCATCACCACCACCGAATTGGAGAATCCGGCAAGGGCCTCGGACGGCTCTAAGATACCGGTAACGGTCAAAGCCAATAATGCGCAAAGAGCCACAATATCGGTTCGATATTTTCCCTGTATAAAAAAGAAAGAGGTAATAAATAATATTAACAGCGTTACATTCATCGGAGTGAAAAATTCACGGATCATCATATGGAAGTCGGTTTATAGGGCATTTTTAAATCGTCCCAAAAATAATAAAATTTAACAGGCCGCGAAATAACCGGGACAACTAAATATTTCATCAAACATTAATTTATTAAAGTTACAGACATATTCCGGTTCCGTTCATTCCCGATAGTAACAATAATTGTCCCGAATAAAACATAAAGTTTATTTTTTTAATTTTAATTGATAATTTTGGCAATCATTTGGTTCATGACCGTTCCTCTACTGTAATTAAAGATTTATTTAAAAAGTTGGAAAAATCCTATTTGAAAACAGCCCTAAGAGCTGCTGTCGAAGCCGGCGGTGAAATTATGTCGGTATATACCCTGCCTGACGAAGAGTTCGGCTTAAGTTTTAAAGACGACGAATCACCGCTAACCGTAGCGGATAAAAAGGCGCATGAAAAAATCTGCTTCATTCTCGACGAGACTGGAATACCCATACTAAGCGAAGAAGGAGAGAGTAAAGATTTTTCAGTTCGCAAAAACTGGAACACTATGTGGATTGTAGATCCGCTGGACGGTACCAAAGAGTTTATCAGAAGGAACGGAGAATTCACCGTCAACATAGCTCTTGTCGAGAACGGAGTTCCCATTGCAGGGGTAATTTATGTTCCTGTCAAAAAAATACTTTATTATTCCGATAAAAACGGAGCTTATAAAGCAGAAATACAGGACGAATTGTCCCTTAGAAATCTCAGCAGAATATCAGTGAAAATACCGGAAGAACAACACAGGGAAAAATTCACCATCGTAGCTTCGAGGTCTCATATGTATCCTGTAACGGAAAAATATATCGACGAAAAAAAAAACTACACGGTGAGATCGAGATTGTATCCTGCGGAAGTTCGCTTAAAATATGCAAAGTTGCGGAAGGTAGTGCCGACGAATATCCGCGCTTCGGTCCAACAATGGAGTGGGACACGGCGGCGGGCCATGCGATAGCTTCCGCTGCGGGGAAGGAATTGATCGACGTCGGAACAGGCTGCCCTCTGCGTTATAATAAAGAATCTCTGCTTAATCCATTCTTTATAGTTAAATAATATGAACGATAATAACATATACCCCATTTTTTCACGGATGCAGATCCGTACGGACAAAGAGCAATTGCTCGGACAGCACAGCATAATGATATGGCTTACGGGATTATCGGGATCAGGTAAAAGTACCATTGCGATAGCACTCGAGAGAGAACTTTTCAGGCTCGGGTTCCTGTGCCGAATTCTTGACGGGGATAATATACGGAGCGGAATAAACAACAACCTTGGATTCACGGAAAGTGACAGGATCGAAAATATACGGCGCATCGCAGAGGTAGGTAAATTATTTATAGACAGCGGTATAATTACCATATCGGCTTTTATAAGCCCCAATAACAATATACGTAATCTCGCCCGCAGTATAATCGGCGAAAACGATTTCGTAGAGGTTTTCGTAAGTACCCCTTTGGAAGTATGTGAAGACAGGGATGTCAAAGGGCTGTACAAAAAAGCCCGTCTCGGGGAAATCAAAAATTTTACAGGGATCAGCGCTCCATTCGAAAAGCCTGAAAACCCTGATGTCGAGATCGACACTACATCGCTAACAGTCGAAGAATCCGTAAACAAAATCATGGAAGTTATTTTACCGCTTATCAGCACTAAAAAAAATCAGGAATGGGGCTTTTAGAATTCGACAAACTACCTATAAATACCCTTGTCGGGGCAGATGTCGATACTTTCAAAAAAATATGCGCGGGACGCACCGTAGAAAAACCGTATTTAAAAAAATACAGGCTAACCAAAGCGATATGCCATATACTCAGCACAATGGCTCCGATTCAGGAAAAAAAGTATCAGAAACTTCTTGCGGACAAACCTCTCGAGAATCCCCCCCTATTTATACTTGGACACTGGAGAAGCGGTACAACTTTTGTCCATAACGTTTTATGCAAGGACGATCATTTCGGTTACAATACGACGTACCAGACAGTTTTTCCGCATCTTATGATGTGGGGGCAGCCATTTTTCAAAAAGACCGTAAAATGGCTTATGCCGGATAAAAGACCGCACGACAACATGGAACTCGATCCGGGTCTTCCACAGGAAGAGGAATTCGCACTGGGAAGTATGATGCCGTATTCCTATTATAATTTCTGGTTCTTCCCCGAATATCTGGATGAATACTGTGAAAAATACCTGCTCTTCAACGACATTACCGAAGAAGAAAAAGAAATATTCCGCGAAACTCTTATAAAAGTAGTTAAAATATCACTATGGAACACCGGTGGAACCCAATTCCTCTCCAAGAATCCTCCGCATACGGCAAGGATAAAATTCCTTATGGAGACCTTCCCGGATGCGAAATTTATCTACCTGATGCGCAATCCTTACACGGTATTCGAAAGTACCAGAGGATTCTTCATGAACGCGTTCCAACCACTTAAACTTCAGGACGTGTCCGTAGAATACGTTGAAGAAAAAATACTCGACGTTTACACTAAACTCTACCGCAGGTACGAAGAAGAAAAACTTTTAATTCCCAAAGGCAATCTGATCGAGGTGAAGTTCGAGGATTTCGAAAAAGATTCCATAGGATTAACGGAACGTATTTATAATGAACTAAGCCTTCCGGGCTATGATTTGGCTCAAGCCAATATCAATAAATATCTGGATTCAAAAAAAGGTTTCAAAAAGAATAAATATAAATACGACAGCCGTACCGTTGAACTTGTGGAGAAACACTGGGACTATGCGATAAAAGACTGGGACTATTCCTTATAAACATTAAACCGCCTCGAGGGGCGGTTTTTTGTTGCCATTTAAATATAATTACTACATTTATATATTAATAATCAGAGAATAAAACGAGATGCTATACTTTCTTACTCTACTTTTGGTCGGCCTTATAGTCGTCTGCATTGTAAAACTGGACGGGCTGAAGAAGAACATTCAGATTCTGGAAGGAAAAATAAACCGCCTTCAAAACTTTGTCAACACCCAATCCGAAGCGCAGCCCAAAACAGACAGAGTTGTCTCTCCATTGTTAAATACAGGGTCCGAAAATAAAGTAACCGAACCAGATTCTGTTTTTATGGAGAAAAAAGAAGAAACTACGGAATCCGGACAACTCGCACCGTTATTGAATAATATGGTTCCCGACTCCCAGACAGTCACCGAATACAAAGAAGAGAAAAAAGAAAATATCGAAAGCCAAACCGGTGCATATAATGTTCCTAATAATTTCCCTACTGAAAATCCGTATAACCGGAAGAAATCTGAAAAAAGATCGCTATCCGACAAATTACTTGGAGCAAACCTACTCAGTAAAATAGGAATAGCAACATTCGTTCTAGGAATAGGTTTCTTCGTAAAATATTCCATAGATAACGGTTGGATAAATGAGTTCTGGCGCGTAGCCGTCGGAATATTTACAGGACTGCTACTGATCGGAAGCGGATATGTTCTAAAAAAAAATTACAGGATTTTCTCATCTGTGCTTACGGGAGGCGGTATAGCAGCCCTTTATTTTACTGTCACGATCGCATTCAGGATGTACGGAATGTTTTCTGAAATCACTGCATTTGTGATCCTGACCTTTATTACCGTATTATCCGTATTGCTCTCCCTCTACTACGACAGGAAGGAACTTGCGATCCTATCCCTGCTGGGAGGCTTCACGGCTCCCCTTATGGCAGGAACATACTCATCGAGCATCACAGGACTCTTCTCCTACATTTTTCTTCTTAATACGGGAATGCTGGCACTTTCACTGTTTAAGAAATGGAGAGTAACCGCCGTACTGGCTTTCTCTTGTACAGCAGTATATTACCTGTTAAAACTGGGAACAGACTATTACGGAGAATTATGGCCCGCGACGATCTTCTCGGTCCTCTTCTTTATACAGTTCTATGCAGCTGCCATTCTGGACCACTTAAAAGATGAGAAAAAACTTTCCCCATATATAACGTCCCTGATAACGCTGGACAACTTTCTGATATATATCGGTTTTATATTTATTCTCAGCGACTATGACGGACAATTTTCCGGAATTGTTCCCCTGAGTCTTGCCGTATTGAATGCAGGCGTTTTATTTGTTATGAATAAGTTCGGGGATATCGACAAAAACCTGCAAGCCCTGCTTTTATTGCTTACCGTCGCATTTTTCACGATAGCAATACCTAATCATTTCGACGGATATACGATAACTTTATTCTGGGCTGCGGAACTCTCCGTTCTCGCACTGTTATGGTACATAACAGATATCAAAGCATTCAGGATCAGTCTTTACGTGGTATCGGCATCGGTATTGACAATGTTTACGGAAAATCTTGTAAGTGCTTATATAATTAACGACAATCTTGTTCCGGTCTTCAACCCGGCAGTAATCACAGGAATATGCGTTACTGCTTCATTTGCCGCAGTGTACTTCACCTTCCGCAGAAAAACATATTACGACACACCCTCCAGAATAACGTTTTTAGCAATCACTCTGGTGCTCGCATTTATAATCCCATACTGTGAAATAAAGAATCAGTCTGTAACATATCTGGAATATAATTCGTGGACGAATGTAATTACAACGATGCTGGAATACCAGTTTATAGCGGTATACTT